>Ga0208297_1000065_pt1 | contig 299341 bp, 241 predicted proteins | sample LMS_cellobiose_e_FD_187367 | JGI IMG/M metagenome (GOLD analysis project Ga0208297, IMG submission 187367) | Rumen-fistulated moose microbial communities from Alaska, USA - LMS_cellobiose_enrichment (SPAdes) (version 2) | ecosystem: Host-associated > Mammals > Digestive system > Stomach >...
CACAAACATGCCACAAAAATAGTAAAAAAAATAACTTGCGTACCCCAAAACAGGGTACGCAAAATACACAAAATACTTAGTATGAGAATGTTATAAATTCATTACCGAAACATGTGACGAAGTCAGGCCTTAACGAATACACACAGTACATATTTCAATTACTACTTAACGTCTTGACGAATGCACACAGTGCATGTCTTCACGTCTTAACGAATACACACAGTACATATTTCAATTACTACTTAACGTCTTGACGAATGCACACAGTGCATGTCTTCACGTCTCCACGCCTTAACGATTATACGAAATGCTCGGCGATGCGCTTCATCTCTGACGAGACGTTGTTGCTCTCATACAGAATGCCATAGATAGTTTCCACAATAGGAATGTCAGCCTTGAATTCCTTGTTCATTTCATGGATACAGCGGCAAGAAAAATAACCTTCGGCAATCATATTCATTTCCAAGCGGGCCACACGTACCGAAAGGCCGTGGCCAATCATATTGCCGAACATCCTGTTGCGGCTGTATCGGGAATAAGCCGTCACCAGCAAGTCGCCAAGATATACCGAGTCGGAAATATGGCGTTCATCCACAGGATAAATGTTAGAAACAAAGCTTTTCATCTCCTTCAGGCAGTTGGCGATATAAGCGGCGATAAAATTGTCGCCATAACCCAAACCGCTATAAATACCCGCACCCAAGGCATAGATATTCTTCAGCACAATGGCCATCTCCGCTCCCATGATATCCTTCGATACAGAAGCACGGACATATCTGTTGGTAAAAAATTTGGCTACTGTTTTTGCCAGCTCCTCATTTTCAGAGGCAGCGGTCAGGAAAGTAAATTTCTCTTGAGCCACCTCTTCGGCATGTGACGGTCCACTGATAATCGCCAAGTTGGAGGCAGGAATCTTGAACTCTGTTTTCAAATATTCGGTAATCACCTGCATGGTCTCCGGCACGATACCCTTCACCGCATTGATGATCTTTTTGTTGGCCAACTTGCTCTTCTTCAGCGGTTCCAGGGTTTTATGCAGGAAAGCCGACGGGGTAACTATCACCACATAGTCTGATTTGGCCACTACCTGCCGCAAATCAGTGCTGATTTTCACGTCCTTGGGATTGATATAAGCGGAACTCAGGAACAAGGGGTTGTGCCCATAGGTGCTGATACCCTCCACGATCTCGTCCTCACGCACCCACCAATGGATGTGCTCCAAGTTAGCCGACAAGATTTTCACAATAGCGGTAGCCCAGCTGCCGCCGCCAATTACCGCCACTCTGTAGCGCATACGCGTTTTCTTTCTCCGTGCCGGAATCATCACATCCGAGAACATATCCACTAATTCCATATCCCTTTGGTTTTAACATTTTTTAAGTGTGCAAAAATACAAAAAATATTCAATATATAGTCTGTGTTTTTTCATCACACCACGGTAACCGCATGAAATTTTTATTTATTTATTTTTTTGTGACTTTACTCTTCTTGGAAAAGCAGTCAAAGCGAATGTGCAAAAAATTCCGGTTTTCTTCCAAAAATTCCATCATTTTCGGTTTGCATTTTGTCGCAAAAATACGATTGTTGTATATAACGTATTGAATTACAGGTGTTTACCCCCCCCGAAAATGCATTATTTTTATTGAGATATTAAAAAAAAAACTTTATATTTGCATTGGTGGAAATGTTTGTAGGGGCGAATAATTATTTGCTCCTACAAACACAAACCGACCTAAATCAGGATTTCACACATTCTGCATGGCATTTGTAACAAACAAACAACAGAACCTCTATGAAACCCAAAAGCCAATCGCACAACACGCCTGACCTCCTTTGGTTGGGAAAGAACAACTTCATTGAATAAAACTCCGCTAAGGAGTGCATTAGGCCGTTAGCGGAGTCAGTAATAAAAAGGTGCCAACGCAGGGGCATCGCAATTGATGTTTTACGGACCTCATAGCGATGTTCCCTGCCACCAAGCACCTCAGGTCATTATATCGTGATGTTTGTCTCGCGATGGCACAAGAAATCCGATGCAAAGATAATGATTTTTTTGATAGGATGACAACAAAAAAACATATTAATAACGAACAAAACGATAAAAAAATGAAAAAGATAATATATTTGGCTTTGATAGCCGTTGTTCTTGGGTGTTTCTCGACGAGTTGTGAGAAAGAAAACATGAAAGGTTGGTCAAACCAAACATCTGAAAGTGTGAATCTTAAAAAAATCACAATGTCGAACGGGATGTTAGACTTTCCTTCTTGGGAAAGTTATATTGCAACGATTGAGGATATAGGGGAAGCATGTGAGAATAGAACTCAAATTTATGTTGACAGTCTTATTGAGGTACTTGGAACGGATGATGATGAAACCTTGAACGATGCCATTCAAAAAAATGGATTCAACCCGTTCCAGCCATTACACGACTTTGCAAAATCCATGGGCTTTACAAGCATGTACTCAGTTCTTGAAGATTTAGAAAAAAAATGGATGGAAGACCCCAATTCGACTGTCGAAGACAATCCTTTTATGAATACTGAATTAGAACGTTATCAAAGTGCTTTGCATAATATTGACGGGAATGTTATGATTGCAGGTGAAGTTTTTAAGCCTGACCAAAGTATAAACAGCGGTGATGATTGTAGAAAAAGAGATAGTGATAAGAAGAACAAACTTTTTACATACAAAAATAAAAACAGATTGGTTGTAGGTAAAATTTCTGCCGTAAGTGCTTACTTATCTGCTTCCACAACATTGTACACAATTACGAAGAATGGCAATAAAATTTTATGGACAAGCGGAATTTATGTCGCCGCGGGAGGACAGAAATGGTACAATTGTGATGCTGGAGATGTTCCACATAACATTCTTCATTTGGATGAAAAAAGTAAAAATCGTATGGCTTTGTGTCATACATCTGTAATTATTTCTACACATTCTTTTTCATCCGTGATCATCCCCTATCCAGCCTCCTTGTTAAGCTCTCATGCAGCAACAAAAGTTGCTGGAGCATACGTCAATCTTGGATTATAATGTCATTTAGATGAATACGACTATAAAAAAAACACTTTTCGCTTTGCTATTTGTACTCCCTGTCATTCTCAACGCACAGAGAGCACAGGAAAAAAAGCTGCACTTTTCGGATAAGGTTACGCATTCAGTAAGTCTGCAATATAATGTTGGCGTATATCCGAAAAACAAGTTCGTGTATTATTGCAATCCTGCGGATGGCTATATCTCTCTGCCAGCGGTTGGTCGAGAGTACCGCCTAACCTATGGACTTAATTTTCGTTCAGGCTTCGGCTTTTCTATTGGAGCGGCTTCTGGCTTGTATGGTTTCAGGTATCGTAATGCTGAATACAATTTTAGCAGTGATAAAAATGATCCCCTATGCTATTTCATCCCTTTGTTCGATAACTATTTGAGCGTCAGTCTGAATGCCACCTACATCAGACAACTCTCTCAACAAATTTTCATTCAGCCTAACATTGGAATTACTATGCCTTTCTACTTACACAGGAGATTTCGCATAGATGATAGTTATTTGTCTGACATGGGAGAGTGGGTGCTGTCAAAGTATTTAAGTATTGATAATACCGATTGTCATAGGATGTTCATCCCCGACTTTTCGTTGGGGGTGAACTTTCTTTTCCATACCAAACGGAATCCGCGCAGCAACTTCATTCTCGGGGTGAATGCCAATATCGGTTTTGTGCCGAGATATACAGGATATTTCTCGCTAAGGGAACCTTTTACAGAGGAGGTCAAGGATTGCGACATCACATGCCGGGACACATACTTTGGTTTTAATTTCGGGTATCAGTTCATCAGTCTGCCAAAAACATTCAACAGAAAACAATATCGCAAGGAATTGGAGTATTCCACTTTCGATTTCAAGCGCCCGGTTCATTCCATTGCCTTAATATTTGACAATGGATTTGGTGTTTTTGACAAATTGTCAAATGCAAGCGGCCCAATCAAGCCAAGGGGAGGAAATAGATACAAGCCTGAACTTGTGCTGAAGTACAGCATTGCCATAAAAAATGGGTTCGGGCTGGCTGTGGAGATACCTTTTGGTTATTATTACAGAACTTTTATAACAGATTTGTTTGGTGTTGTTCCTCCTGACACGGTATGGGCAAGCGGTATAGTCGGAGACCATAATTCGCTGGATGCGTTCGGGCTCGCCGATGTGTATTCCGGCCTTTCGTTGAAAGCTTCATATCTTGCTCCAATACACCGAAATGTATTGATTCAGTCAGAATTGGGATTGAAATTTGCATCATCTTTGGGTGGCTTCGACCTGGATTTCGATGATGAATATTATTCAGCTATTTGGGATGATGAACATGAGAGGGCATTTGCATACATGCGTTATACACCAAAGCTCAATAAAAAATCCTTTTATATTCCTGATTTATCTTTCGCCGTCAATTTCATTGTCCACGGAAAGAATCCCAACCACAATTTCATATTTGGAATAAATTCCACTTTCTCCTTTGTTGACAGGATGACCATAGATTATGGACCGCTCCCCCCCTCTTCTTTTCCAGAACAATATGCCTCTTCGGGAACGTATCATTACAAAATGGGCAGCATAGGACTGCATATCGGTTATCAGTTCATGACAGGAAAAAAACTTTAATCCCGCAAATCAGTTTAACTTTCTCCTGTCAACAAACAAGCCAATCATTGTTAACAAGTGTTTTAACAATGACTTGCTATACATAGGTATTCAATATTAGTAAATAACACATTGCTATAAACTATTCAAAAAAAAAACTTGCATGTGCAATTATCATTGCATTCTTACTGATTTTGACCTCCACACTCATTATTCTTGATCATTATGAGATAATAGTATTTACAGCATCAGCTATAGTCACGCCATTTCGCGGCGGCAAATGAAGTGCTTCGGTGCATGGAAAATGCTCGCCGCGACCGAATACACAACCCGTAACTCATCCCTATGCAACGGTTGCGGTTCCACCGCAATTTTGGCCGCATAGCGGCCACCCCCGCATAGCACGTTGAACGGGAAATGTATCACGGCGTGCCAGAGGTACGCACCTGCTGCAGTCAAATTATCGGGTAAGTTATCCAACGGCTGAAAGCCGTGTAAGAATTCAGCACGGGGTAAAACCCCGATATAATGAAATCTGCCCGATATTATCGCGGGATGAATACCCGCAAGGAACATAACATAGCGTTACAAGACTAAAAGGAATAATTCCGAAAACAAATAAGCGAATGACTAACGGCTACCGCATGAGATTTTCTTTTTACACCTTACTCTTATGCGGCCACAAAAGAAAACTGCTATCGCAATTTCATGGGGTTGCTGTGGTCTCATCAGCAGTCAACGCAAATGTGCAAAAAATTCCGGTTTTCTTCCAAAAATTCCGCTTGTTTGACTTGACTTTTGCAACAAAAGCCATGGTTAATGTGCATATCTTATTAAAACACAAGGATTTACAAAAATAGAAATATATCGAATAATACTCTCCATTTAAAACCCAAAATGGATACGCAGAATATAATTCTCCACCTAATTAGTCAGCCCTCAAAAAGTATCCATATAATTGATTTACAATAAAATAATATCCTTTTCTGCTTGTATATTTCCAGGAAAAGTTGTATATTTGCAGTAAAGATACGGCAAAATCATGTACCAGAAACCAGTCCCGACAAACCAGCAATCTCTGTTCTTCACCCTTGAGGAGCAGATCAACACAATTTTGCGCCTCATTTTCGGATGGATTTGCGGAATCAACGGTCATGATGAAGAATCTGGCGGGGACATCGCGCTGAGAGTTGAATATTTCACATCATGTCGCCCCGCATCAGTCTGCCAACGCCGATTTCGAGAAGGGGCTTTTTGAGGCTCGACTAATAAGCCTGCCCATAATTAACTTCTCAACTTCTTTATCTCCAACCACATCCACAAGGAATTAATGGCACAAAATTTGGATTTCGCTGAATATAAACACGTTAGGCTTAAATTTCAAATTTTTGTCATGTACTAAATTTTTTTTTGCAAAAATAAAAACGTAACTCCTGCGTCTTCAACAAAAAGAATTATCTTTGCAAAAGAAAAAAACAAAAATGACTTTTCTGCAGCAACTCTCCCAAGCCATCCTGAAACGTGATGACATCCCACTGAAAGACACGCTGATAGTCCTTCCGAACAAGAGGGCGAGACGAATATTGCAAAAGGAACTGGCCTCCGGCATCTCGCAGCCCTGCTTCTCCCCCACCATCTTCTCTATCGACGAGTTCATCCATAAATTGTCGGATTACTCCCTCTGCGATGACATCGACCTGCTGCATATCTTATTCAAAGCATACCAACAGTTTGAACATGCCAAAAGCGAAAAGTTGTCGGCTTTTCTGTCATGGGCCGAGACCTTCATCCACGATATCAGCGAGATAGACATGCAGCTGGCCGATGCCTCCAAGATTTTCGGCAACCTGTCGGACATCAAAGAGCTGGAAACCGTTTTTGGTCGCGAAAAACTTACCGACAGTCAGCAACGCTACCTGCAATTCTATGCCACACTGCACAATCTCTATCGCCAATTTAACAGTTTTTTAGACGAAGAAAAATTGGCATACGAAGGCAAAATATACAAAGATACCGCAGAGAATATCATACACTACGCGCAAAAGTTCAACTTCAAGCGATATATTTTCGCCGGCTTCCAGACACTCTCCCCTTCCGAAATGGAAATTGTACGGTATTACCATCAGGAACATCAGGCCGAATTTTACTTCGACATAGACAAATTCTATCAAGAAAACTATACTCCCTTTATTACCATCCTTCAGAATAAACTGAAAATCAAAGAATTGAAATGGATTCACACCGACTATGCCAGCATCCCGAAGCAAATCAACATTGTGGGTGCCTCCAAGTCCATGAATCAGATTCTATACGCCATCGAACAGCTGAACCGCATTGAACAGGAGGAAGGGAACCTGAACGACACAGTTCTCGTCTTCGCCGACGAGAAACTGCTCACCCCGTTCATCCACTGCTACGACTGTGGCAAGGCCAATTTGACCATGGGGTATCCGCTGAATGCCACACCGGCATACGCCTTGCTCTCCACACTCATGGAAACAGCACGAAACAGCCAACGATTCCAGAGTATGCAGCAAGGAGAATTTTTGTACTACCATAGGGACGTATTCAGTTTCTTCAGGAACCCACTGATTGTAAACTACTTGTTTCCAGACACCAAAACCAACAAACAATTTCTGAAAGGGCTCACCGACCTCAACAGCATATTTTTTCCGCGACAGACCTTGGACTTTTCAGGACACACTTTTCCGAATCTTTCAGGCAACCCTGTCGAGATCATGGAGGAGATCCTCAACTTTTTCACTTTATTGACAACACTAACCGCTGACGACAAAGCCAAACATTTCGACCATTACTGTCTCAGCCTTATTCTCGACAAACTGCAACAAGCCCTTAACCATATAAGAGAATTCGACACCCAACTCATCGACCTCGAATCTTCCTTTTTCATTCTCAAAAACCTTATTCAGCATATTTCCATCCCATTAAAGGGCAGTCCATCAGAAGGTTTGCAAATTATGGGACTGTTGGAAACACGAGCCTTGGATTTCAAGAATATTATCATGTTGTCGGTCAACGAGGGCACCCTGCCGGCAGGCCGGAGCAGCAACTCACTTATCTTGCACGAAGTCAAAAAATATTTCAATCTGCCTACTTATCAGGAAAAAGACACGGTTTATGGCTATCATTTCTTCCGCCTGCTGCAACGCGCCGAACAAGTCCATTTGTTATACAACACCGACTCGAACACAGCGCTGGCCGAAAAGAGCCGTTTCCTCAAACAACTTGATTTTGAAGTCAAAGCACAAGGACTTGGCAATATCCACATCCACGAACTTGTATTGCCCACCCATGTCAACACAGAAAAATCCTCTAATGAGATCAGCATCGGCAAGAATGAAGCCATAATCAAGCAGCTGAAGGAAAAGCAGTATTCATATTCCCACTTGAACGACTACCTCAACTGCCCACTACAATTTTATCTGAAACACATCGCACATATCGAGCCCGCTGACGATATTTCCGAAAGTGTGGAACAAAAACTGATTGGCGACGCCATACACCACTTGATGGACAAGATCGGACAGGAACTGATTGCCCAACCGTCAGCCTATCCGCAAATCATCGAGGAAACACTGAAAAACATTGATAGTCAGGTCGAAGCAGCCATGAAGGAAGCCATATTAGGGGACAGGAATCAGGGAACAGGGGTCAGGGGTCAGGTAGAAGGTAGAAGGTGGAAGGTAGAAGGGGACTTGCCTCAGGAATCAGGGGTCAGGGGTCAGGGGACAGGGGTCAGTGATCAGGAGACCGTCCGTGGAATTCAGAATTCAAGCTTAATTCCCCTTCTATTAGATTCGACGAACGAGCGAGTACAGAGCCAAGCTTGCTTGAGCTATGCCGAGCGAGGAGGAGAAAGGGGGCGAAGCCCACAACGGGTGGCCGAATGCCGGGGTAGTGACGCAAATATAATTCAGAATTCAAAATACAGAATTCAAAATACTAATGAGCCCGAAACTGCCAACTGTCAACCGTCAACTGTCAACCCGAAAATACATATCGATTTGACTCATGGGAAAAGCTACTTGGCCACCGAGGTTGTCAAGAAAGCCGTCATAGCCTACCTGAAGAGTTTGAAAGCTGATTTCGAGAAGGCCGAGAAACAACAATACAGCTTCAAAATCATCGCTACAGAGCAGAAAATGACCTGTACGATTAACGTTGACCAAAACCCGATACAACTGAAGGGCTATGCCGACCGTATCGACTTCCGCAACGGCCTTGTCACCCTGCTGGACTATAAAACAGGTTTTGTAAATGACAAAGGGCTAAGTTACGAGAAATTCGACGATATATTCACTGGCACCGAGCACAAGCAACTGTTGCAGCTGCTGATGTACGCCTACCTATATGAGAGGAGCCAGAGGACAGGAACCAGTGATCAGGAGTCAATGATCAGGGGTCAGGGGTCAGGGGACAGTGATCAGGGGGCAGATGTTGGAATGCACAATGCACAATGCACAATGCACAATGCACAATGCACAATGCACAATGAAGACGGTCTGTCACCTGAAACCTGTAAGCTGAAACCTGACAACAGTCAATTGTCAACTGTCAACTGTCAATTGTCAACTGTCAACTATCAACTGTCAACTGTCAACTATCTGTGCGGGATTATCAGTTTCCAGCGAATGTACCAGAAGAAACCGCATGAGCTCTACCCTATTTTTCAGGAGTCAGGGGACAATAACCAGGGGACAGGAGTCAGTGATCAGGAGTCAGGGGTCAGGGGTCAGGGGTCAGTGATCAGTGATCAGGAGACCGTCCGTGAAATTCAGAATTCAGGCTTAATTCCCCTTCTATTAGAAGGGGTGGCCGAAGGCCGGGGTAGTGACGCAAATATAATTCAGAATTCAAAAAAAAGAGTTCAAAATACTTGTGAGCCCGAAACTGTCAACTGTCAACTATCAACTGTCAACTCGACTAATCTTATCACACCAGAAATACTGCGACTTTTCGAAAAACACCTCATTAATCTGCTGCGTGACATCATCAATCCTAAACAGCCCTTCTGCCAGACCGATGATGTGAACCACTGCGTCTATTGCGACTATTCCGCCATCTGCAAAAGGCAAAACACAAAGGATGAGTAGAGACGTATAGCACCATAAGGTCAACAAAAAAACTTCTGAAACATCTCTACGGAATTCGTCCATTTCTTCATTTCTTAATCATAAAAAACTGAAACGATGAAATCCTTTTTCAGATTCACCGCCGGTGAGTGGGCGGCGTCTGCACTGATGGCATTGCTCATCATCGCAGGCATTTTATTTTATTTTTTGTATGAAAACTCCGCTGTAGCACACACCGATTACACGGAATACCAGGAGATGTTCGCCCAGTTTGAGCGAGAGCAGCAACGTTTAGCGGATTCGGCGGAAGCCGCACGGAAAGCAAAATATCATAGCCGATGGGGAACGGATGGGGGTTCCGCCAGCTTCGCTGGCGGAATGGTGGGAACGAAGGACAAAAATCACACGTATTACACTGACGGGACAGACATGCGGTGGAACCGCAACCCTCGCATAGGAGACAGTTTGAAGAAACATCCCCAAAAACCGCAATACGCCATCGTCAAGGTGGAGTTGAACCGGGCAGATACCAGCGACATCATGCGCATCCCCGGATTCGGCAGCAAGCGGGCACAAAAGATTGTGGAATACCGCGACAAATTAGGCGGTTTTTATGATTTGTCGCAGTTGAAGGAAATTTACATTCTGCAAAATATAAATATAGCATACGTTGAGAAATATTTCACTGCCGACCGCAAGCTGATACAGAAAATCAATCTCAACCAGTGCGACTATAAGACGCTGATTTCACATCCTTATTTCGACAGCTACCTCACCAAGACTATCCTCAATTACCGCCAAAAAAGCGGTCCTATCCGCGACATGGTGCATCTCCGCGACATCACCCACATCTATGCCGAGCTGGAGGAAAAGTTGGTGTGGTATGTGGAGTTTTAAAGAAGGAAAGTCTCGCACTGCATGCTCGAGGGGAGTTGTGCTGCTGCGTCGTGGTGGTGAGGTTTTTGCCGGCAAGTCTCAAAACGGGGAGTTTCGGGCTTCGCCCTCAAGGGGAGACGGAGAGACGCACACAACAATTTTTAATATTTTTTTCATTTGTATGAATACCGAAACAAAATTTTTGTATTTTTGCAGCACAAAAGCAACGCCTTACTTTCTTGTAAGGACATGAGCCACTTTTTAGTGGCTTTTTTTAATTATTTCTTATTATGACAAAAAGAGTTACCTTCTATATTGATGGTTTTAATTTCTATTTTGGAATTAAGCGAGCCCGTAACATAGACAAAAATTGGGGGAAATGTTATTGGATTGATATTGTGAAACTGTGCGAGAGTTTTCTCGGAGAAAATCAGACACTTGAAAAAGTCGTATATTTTACCGCAAGTCCAATGAATCCGTCAAAAAACAGTCGTCAAAGTTCTTTTCTCAACGCAAACAAACTGATTAACGGGGAAAAGTTTGAGATTGTTAGAGGACAATACATGGAAAAATGTTTCCCTTGCCCATTCTGCAATGCGACAATTTCAAAGCCTGAAGAGAAAAAAACAGATGTAAATATTTCTGTACGAATGCTTGCTGATTGTGTGGAAGACAAAACGGACACCGTGGCTTTAGTGAGTGCCGACAGTGATCTCATCCCGCCTTTGGACTATATACAGAGATTATACCCTCAGAAAAACATCAAAGTATATTTTCCCCCAACAAATTACAGCTATGATATAAAGGACAAGCTATTGCAGCACCGCAGCAAGCCTGTCTTGATGAAAAATAACCTACCCCGATTCCTAAAATCAGTTATGGATGATGTGGTTACTATTGGTGACAAATCATTCAGAATTCCAGAGAAGTGGAAAAATATGTCAGTATAAATATAATCATAGCCTGACAGCTATGAAGTTATAAACACCCACTTCTGAGAAAAGGTAATCATTGATATAATGCTCACCCTCCACGGTGTTTACATTCCGTGCTTCGGAATAGATGACACCCACACCACAGAGAAAAAACAGGATAACACAAACTTCTATTGAGATGTAACCCTAAGAGATTGGATGGTATTGGTGATTACACAAAAAGAGACGCTATAAATAGCGTCTCTACATCTGTAACCTGTTCTCTGTAACCTGTAACCTATCTTAGGTATTCCGCAATCTTCAAGGCGGCGGAGCGGGCGTCGTTAAGGCTGTCGTTGATGGACATGGGGCGCTTGCAGCTGCCCGCCACATACAAACCTGGCTGGGCGGTTTCGTTATCACGCAAGTGCGGATTCATGGTGGTGGCAAAACCGTATGCATCGGCACAACCGCACTGACTGGTCAATTTCTTGGTGCCCTCCGAGGGCTCCATGCCCACCATCAGCACCAACAAGTCAGCGCTCATCTTCAAAGGCAAGCCCACCAGGGTATCTTCCGACTTGATCTGAATCTTGCCATCAAAAGTACTGGCAGCCTCCGAAATCCGGCCACGGACAAAGCGCACATCGTATTTTTCCTGCGCCTCACGATACATTTCCTCAAAGCCACCACCCCACATTCTCAAATCCATATAGAACACGTATGCTTCCACTTCCGGCAACAGTTTGCGCAATTCAATGGCCTGTTTTACCGCCGTAACGCAGCATACTTTCGAACAGTAGTGATTACCCGACTTTTCGTCGCGCGAGCCCACACACTGCAAGAAAACCACTTTCTTGGGCACATCGCCAACAGCGTTGAGGATCTTCCCTTCCTTAAGTTTCTTTTCCAGGTCAATGGAAGTGATAACTCCAGGGTAAATGCCATAGCCCAGTTCCTCTTTACGAGTGGCATCAAATACCTTGTAGCCAGTGGACACCAGCACAGCATCCGCCGTATAGCACGTACCCGACGCATCCAGCAACTCCCAAGTCATAATGCCGACAGCCCCAGAGACTTCCCCGGACTCTTCCACCATTATATCCTTTTTATCTCCGATGGCAGAGTCCTTCATACCTGTGGCTAAGTCTGTCGCCCCATCGGTGGCTGAGCCTGTCGCGGTGGCTGAGCCTGTCGAAGCCACCGACACTATCTCCGTGTCCAAATGCAACTTGATATTCTCTCTGTCCAATTTGGATTCCATTATCTCCACCAAGTCGGCAGCGGATGAAAAATCCGGAAAAAGGAAGGCCTTGTCACGGAGGTTATCCATGGTAGATGCCGATTTCTCAAAAAGCAGCACTTCTGTGTTTTCCATGGCAGACAAAACAGATGCTGCCTCTATACCGGCCGGTCCGGCTCCTATGATTGCGATGGTTCTCATTTATGTTGAATGTTGATTTGTTTAATTGTTGATTTGTTTTATGCGTTAAGCCGCTCATTTCTTTCGCTCGGGGAGTCACTCGCTATGCTCGTTCGGTCAGTCGCTCATTTCATTCGCTCGGACAGACACTCGCTTCGCTCGTTCGGTGAGACGCTCACTTTACTCGCTCGGTAAAACGATCTCGTTTTCCCGTCCCCTCGTCTTCCCGAGTGCACGCAGTGCACGTCTCCCCGTCTCCCCGTCTCCACGAAATCTCTGACCCCTGACACCTATAACCTAACCCCTATTATACTTTCAGCACCGTAGGCTTATCCGGCATGGCCAGCACTTTTCCCGAAACACCTTTGTATTTCTCGTCAGGATTATAGGCAATGCCAATTTTGTTCATCAGTGTCTCACATTGTACCTGATGCAACTGCAAGCCTAATGTCCATGGGTCATAGCCTAACAACAAGCCAGTCAGCTCCTCGTACGTAAGCACGGGAATACCATAGCCTTCTTTGTCGTATGTTTTATGTTCTAACTCGGCGATAGTGTATTGCCACTTGTCCAAAAACATGCCACAACCCGGACAGTTGGTGAGGATAAAATCAGGCTCGTAGGGCTCCATCGACTCGAACTTCTTCTTAGAGTTGGCCACTGAATAGCCGCGGTTTTCCTGCACCAAGTACTGGCGGAAGCCGAAGCCGCAGCAATGGCGTCTTTCAGGGTAGTCGATCACCTCGCCACCCCATGCTTCAATCATACCCGACAACACATGCGGGAACTCCGACTTGCCCACACCTTTCTCCGGAAAAATCTTGGCATAATGGCAACCCACATGTTCCACAGCACGCAAAGGCTTACCCGTATAACGATTCACCAGCTGATATTTCATTTTGGGCTTCAGCTCGTTTCTGAACTTGAAAATGATATCCGATGGATGGGCAATGTTTTTGGGCAGCTCGAACTCACGACCCGTGGCCTCACGCAGGTATTTGCGGGCCTGTTCCAGCAAGGCGGGATCATGTTTCCACATCTCCACCATCTCGGTGAACACACCGAAAGAGGTGACACACGAGGGCACGTAATTCTCGTAACCGTCTTCGGTCATCAGCGAGAAAAGCCGCGCCACCACCGTCATCGTGGTCTCTATTGGCACCACATCAGAGTGATAGCCAATACCTGTGCAGGTATGCTGGTTAGCCTCATCCTTGATATCTTTTCCCAATTCCTCGCGCAGTATTTTCAGAAATGCAGCCTCCGAACCAGGGAAAAAAGTCTGACGGATACAACTTCTCTCGTAAAAGTAATGGTCGTCCGCTATCTCCTTTTGATATTCGTTCCAGAAACGTTTTGGAATCTCACTCATTTTTAGCTTAGTATTTTTATTTTTACTTTTTTCGTTTAGGCGTGGAAGCGTCAAGACGTTTAGACGATTTTTTTGTTTTATGCTTGCGTCACTACCTCGCCCTTCGGGCATCCCCTCTGATAGAAGGGGAATTAATCGTCTTCACGAGCGAACGCAGTGAGCATCTCCACGAATGCACGCAGTGCATGTCTTCACGTCTTAACGTCTCAACGATCTACTCACCAGCTCCGCCACATCCATCACCTTGGCATCGGTGGCGCGGGTAAAAGCCTTCTTGCACATCGGGCAGGCCGTGCAAATCAAGTCCGGATTACCCGTCTGCAGGTTCTCCAAAGCGGCATTGCGAATCTTCTCCTGCTGTTCCAGTTCAATCACCGTGTTGCCTAAGTTGAAGCCACAACACAAGCTATGCTCACGTTCCTCGGGAGTTTTCAGTAGCGTGGCCACACTGTTCAGCACATCACGCGGTTCCTGGTAAATGCCGCAACCGCGTCCCAACTCGCAAGGATCATGGTAGGTCACCTTCAGCGAAGTGTCCTTGTTCACTTTCAGTTTTCCTCTCTTTATCAATTGGTTGATGTATTCTGTATGGTGCATCACCTTGATAGGCAATTTGTATTCTTTCGTGAACGACTGATAGCAAATCGGACAGGAGGTTACCAATAATGTAGCGTGCGACTGCACGATCAGCTGGGTGTTCTTTCTTCTCAACTCCGCCGCCTGCGTGTGGAAACCCTGCTGCATCAACGGACGGCCACAGCATATCGTCGCTTCTTTGTCCATATACCAATATTTCTGTCCCACCGCCTCAAATATTTTTTCCATCGCCTCAGGAATACCTGGCGTGAGGTGCGACATACAGCCGGCGAAATATACCACGCGATCCATGGCATTAAAGGCATGGACAGTATCCAAATAACGGTAATTACTCTTCGTATCCAATTCTTTTTTGTCACGCATCTGCCGGCGGATTGCCATCAGGTCAAGCTGTACAGGGCAATCGGAAGCACAGCGGCTGCACATCAGGCAGTTGTCAGCCACCTCATCTTTCAGTATCTTATAACGGATATCCCGCAAGAAATATACCGACTGTACTCCTTTGATATCCAGTTGTTTATTCAAAGGACATGCATCAATACAGATACCGCAGCGTGAACAAGCACTCAGCTCATACATGGTGAAGCCAGACTTCTGCTCGTCTTCTTTCACTCCCAAGCGACGGAAAAAAATCAGGAACGGCTCTGTGAAAATGTGCATGTATCGTGAAAAAGGCATGGAGGTGAAAAACACGCCCAAGGCTAAAGAATAAAATAGCCAGCAGGTCATCTCGACATACTCGTTGGCAAAAGGTAAAATATCACCAATGGTCTGGGTAAGGAAGCCACCATTATGATACATGGCAGCAGTCACACTCTCCGACAAGAGTCTGAAAGGGAAGATGCACCACAGCGACACCTTGGCGAAACGGTCGAAGATGACATGCTTGGTGACCTTCCTCATGCCCACAATGCGACTGTATATCATTTTCACAAAGGCAATCGCAATGCCCGACAACACAAAGAGCAACAGTCCGTCCATCACTTGTGTGAAGACAGCGGCAGAGGCAAAAGTGTTATGGTCGTGCTGGAAGAAACGGTAAAAGATGGCCACCCAGAATGGTTTGCTGCCATGGATGCCAAATTCCGCCTCGAAAAAGCCCACCACAATCAGCAGAAACCATCCAAAGGCGATACTGGCGTGCATATAACCCAGCATGAGGTTCCGCTTGAAGATACGGCGGTGCAGTAACGATTCCATGACGATCTCCCAGATAGCTGGCAAAAACTTCCAGGAAAGAATGTTTTTCTTGATAATAGCGCGCTGCAAACGGTCGAAACCTTTATACCATCTGATATATTTCCATATACAGAAGACAAACAGCAGGATTGTTCCGATAACAAACGGAATCACAAAGGGACTAAAATATTTACTCATTGTTTTTCCGTTTTGAATCGGTTAATATTTTTCTCATGTTCATAATCATAGACCGGAGGTTGACTCCTCGTGGACATACCAAGGTGCATTTGCCGCATAACATGCACTTTTGCAATTCTTTTTCCAAGTCCTGATATTGCTGCTGGCGGAATAAAGAATGAATACGGCGGATATTGTAGTCTGTGAACTGGCGGGCTGAGCAAGTGGCCGAGCAGGCTCCACAATTCATGCAACGCTTGAAAGATGGCACCGCTGCTTTCAATTCTTTCAACATGCGGTCGTCAGCCGTATCCAAATTGATGGAGCGCGGTGTAGAGATGGCAAAACCGAATTTCAGATTCCTCATTTCTCGCCCTCCAACACTTTTTTGCGTAATTCCATCCCTCCTGTCACCTCGAAAATCCTGCGTATCTCCTCCAAGTTCTCCTCCCTGATTTTCCGCAAGGCACCTGGACCGTCACCATGATAGTTGGCACCTAATTTCGGGGCTATCTCTTCTATATTTTCCCGATACCAAGCCCAAATAGGTCCCTGCTCCGGATGATAGTCAGGGTCAACCACATCAGGATGAACACAATAGCCGATTCTCAAAATATTTCCACCTATACCATTCATCAAAGCAACCTGTTGCCTGCCTTTTTCGCTGTCTTTGAAATAGCCTAATTCCTGTGAACGCTTCCGCAATACCGAAATCACTTCCCCAGGAATATTCCCACGAGGGCAACGTGGTTTACATGACATGCACTGTCCGCAGTACCAGATGGTTTCCGAACGCAGCAGATTCTCAATTTCCGCCTCATCCTTGCGCTGTACCGTATCGCAGATACGGCGCGGGTCATAGTCATAGAACTCCGCAGCCGGACAGATGGCCGTGCAAACACCGCAGTTCATACAGGCCTTCAGAGCCTCCTCGAAGCGGATATCCTGCATCAACAAATCATGCAAGTTTCCCATAATTGTCTATTTTTTCACTCTGTTAAATTTCATTAAACGAAAGAAGAACTTCGGCAAAGACTTCTCTCTGTCACGCTTCATCAGATCTATGTATAGATGAAGTTTACGGGCCAAAGGTATCTTGTAGGTCTCCACAAACTCTATCAAAGTGCCGTCAGGATCTTCAATATAGGTGAAATGACCTGAGGCCTCACCCATATCGAACTGCCGTTGATTGGCACAACTGTCCACCGTAAAAGGATAACCCTTGGATTGGCAATATGCTTCCAAATCTTTCATATTGATGACATCCATGCATATTTGGATGAATCCGGGGTCGCCCCAATAGCGGCCCTCGAAAATCTTTCGGGGCTGACGCTCCAAAGCTGTCACCAACTCGATACACCCCGGTCCCAAAAAGGGCGAGAAAGGCCCTTTCCCGGCCTTGGAATGACGCAAAAGCACACGGCGGTATTGCTGGTCACCAGCTCTCAGAAAAGCCATATCATCGAATTTTCCTGTCTTGTCATATACGATTTCATCAAAACCCAAAATATCCTGATAAACAGTCAACGCTTTCTCAACATCCGTCACACCCACCATCATACCGGCCACACCCCCCGATGGGTTGCCTGTCTTCACACAGATGAAATCATCCTCCACCGCTTGGAAATAATTGCCGTATGGGTCTTCGATAAAGAAGGTCTTATGCCCGTCAGGAGCGACCGCAATCGGGCCTACATTATCGTATTTCGCTGTAAGTTGCCGATGAAAATCCTCTACATCAAAGCATCTTAGCTTGGCCACAAAAACACCGAGGTCGCCGACCTGAATGTCGAAAGACACCGGCTGTGGTTTCCTTTCAGAATACTGCCATACCTCAAAACCGCCACCACCTTGCAAGTTGACGGCCACACAGGCATGGCGTTTCTGCGGCGACTGTCCTGTGTATGGCAACATGTGCTCTGCTACCGTGTCATCCTCCAGAATTTTGATGTCCATCTGGAACATGTCGATATACCATTTCCAAGCCTGCTCAAAGTTTTCCACTCCTATGCCGACTTGCTGTATTCCTGAGAAGAAATATTTTTTGTCCATAATTTTTATTTTTCGTTTAGGCGTGTAGGCGTCAAGACGTTTAGACGATTTCCTCTCATCTTCACGAGCGAACGCAGTGAGCGTCTCCACGAATGCACGCAGTGCATGTCTTCCCGTCTCCACGTCTCTTCATTTCACATCGCCTTGATACTCCTCGCAATCCTCGCCGCCAGTCCCGGGAAAAAGCGCTTGATATACACCATCACCAATTCCTTGCGCCCCACCAGCACCTCGCGTTTTTTCCGATACACAGCCTTGACAATCTTGTTGGCCGCCTGTTCGGGAGTTACTCCACCCGCTTGACCCGCATCTAATTTGCCGTGACGGGAACCATCTTTCTCCAAGGCATAGAAGGAAATGTTGGTTCTCACCCTGCCCGGACAAACGATGGTAACACGAATGTTTTGCTTGTAATACTCCGCCTGAACAGTCTCGAAGAAACCATACAAAGCATGCTTGGCCGACGAATAGGCACAACGCAACGGAAAACCGAACTGACCGGCAATACTCGTGGTAACCACCAACTGACCACCACCCTGCTCTATCATCTTCGGCAACACATATTTTGTCAGTATCACCGGGGCATAATAGTCCACATCCATCACCTTGCGGATAACACTCATCTGTGTGTCCACGGTGGTGCCACGCTGACTGATACCTGCATTGTTGTAAAACACATCAATTCCGCCAAAACTGTTCCATGCCTTGGCAGCCAACTCCTCCAACTGTTCGGTCTTCGACAGGTCAAAGGGCAGAATCTCCACCGCGGGAGCTCCTAACGACAAGCATTTCTCTTTGACTTTCAGCAGAATATCTTCTTCCAAGGCAGTCAGAATCAGCTTAGCCGACTCTTGGGCAAAACGATATGCCGTCGCCTCACCGATTCCAGACGAGGAACCGGTAATCCATACTACTTTATCCTTAAACCACTTATCCATAAAAAATTTTGTTTACAAAGCGTTGGACAATATCGTACCACTTATACGCAAAGATCTGGCTTACAGTTTATTGGCAAAATCTCGATTCGTACAACAGCAACTGATGAATTTATAAAGCATTGGCAAAATCTTTCGCACGGGCGGCACCTTCACCGGTATTCATCAGCAACATCTCGCCATCGTGAATTTCACCCTGTTCCAATGCCTGGTAGAAACCTGCCAGACAAACGATGGAAGCGGGACCTAACACCACATTGCGTTCTTTCTTGACTAAACGGGCCAGCTCAAGCAAATCAGCCTCTTTCACCCGCAAGAAAGTACCCCCGCTCTTGCGAACGATGGGCGCCACAATCGGGAACATGCCCGGATTGCCTGTGGAAAGAATCGACACCTTGGTCTGCGGATTGTCAATCACCGGATAATTTTTCTCGTAGCCTTCGGGGAAACCTGCTTTCACAGCATTCTCCCAGCCTTGCACCATCGGATCGCAAGTATCCTGCTGTACTAACAACATACGCGGCAGTTTCACTTCCGGAAACACCGGGGAAATATCACGCACACCTTTGTCAACAGCTATAGGACCTGTACCACCGGCCACGGCCTGCACATACACATCAGGCATACGGCCCAACTGGCGCATAAACTCGAAAACCATGGTCTTCTTGGCCTCCACACGCAGCGGGTCGATATTACCGGCTGAAATCAGTACATGGTTATCCTTATGATATGCGGCGGCTAACTTCTTGGCGTATGCATAGTCACCATCAGCAATATGGATATGCTGTCCATGCGATTTGATTTCCTCCACCGTGTCTTTGCACACACATTCCGGCACAAACACGTTGAAATTCACGCCAGCCTTGGCCAGATATCTGCTGTAAGCGGTAGCCGTGTTGCCCGTTGAAGCCACACAGAACTCCTTCACACCATTTTCTTTGAAGACAGAAGCTGCCAAAGATGCGGCCACATCCTTGAAGGTATTCGTACCACCATTCAGATCGTTACGATAAACCATCACTTTGCAGTGAATGCCAAATTTCTCCAAGGCGTATTTTTCCATGAAATCCCATTCCTCGATGGGAATAGCGCCTTCACCGTATGAAATAATGTTTTCGCGATGCTCCAAAGGCAGATAATCAAAATACAACCAGAAGCTGTCGGCGGACTGTTTGTACAGTTCCGGCAATTTGGCATAATCAGCGGTATAGCGGACATCAGCGTGGTTGCTGCCACATTCCGGACAGCACTGGTCCTGTGCCAGCCACTGGGCGAAATTCTCCGTTACATGCCCGCATTTTTTGCAAACAATAGAATATTTCATATTCAAATTAACAATTGACAATTAATAGGTTTCAGGTTACAGGGGTCAGGGGTCAGTGATTAGGGGTTGGGGGAAAAATTCAGAATTCAGAATTCAAAATAAAAAATTCAAAATTAAAATTCAAATTGTCAACTGTCAAGTGTCAAGTGTCAATTTATTCAATTGGCACATTAGCACATTAACTAATTAGCACATTAAAAATCTCCCCTTGAGCACGAAGTGCGAAACTCCCCTTATGCGAAGCATAACTCCCCGAGCTCACGCAGTGAGCGTCTCCCTGTCTCCACGTTACTATTCTCTTACCAAGCTCATCTGCGGGATCGGCTTGTTGTATTCGCCGGCATCCAGTTTCTTCTTGATTTCTTTGAAGACCTCGATGGTGCGGTTGACATGTTCCATCGTATGAGCAGCGGTCGGGATGATACGGAGCATGATGACTCCCTTAGGCACAACCGGATAGAGTACCATTGAGCAGAATATACCATGATTCTCGCGCAGGTCAACAATCAGGTTGGTAGCCTGTCCTGGGTCACCCTTTAGATAAACCGGAGTCACAGGTGACTGGGTTCTGCCCAAATCGAAACCTTCGGCTTTCAGACCGCTTTGCAGCGCATTGGCAATGGTCCACAGTTTCTCGCGTATTTCCGGACGGGTCTTGATGAGTTCCAGACGTTTCATAGCGCCAATCACCATCGGCATAGGCAGTGATTTGGCAAAGATTTGTGAACGCATGTTGAAACGCAGGTGGTCAACCACATACTTCTCGGAAGCCACAAAAGCACCGATACCGGCCATACTCTTGGCGAAAGTGGCGAAATACACATCCACCTCGTCAATCACGCCGAAATGAGCGGCAGTACCGTCTCCTTTTGGTCCCATGGTACCGAAACCGTGAGCATCATCAATGAGCAGACGGAAAGGAAATTCTTTCTTCAGTGCCACGATACCAGCCAAGTTGCCGAGGTCACCAGCCATACCGAACACTCCCTCGGTGATCACCAACACGCCACCACCTTGCTCGTCGGCCAATTTGCATGCCTGAGCCAACTGTTTGCGCAAGCTCTCCATATCGTTATGCTGATACACATATCTCTTGGCAAAACTCAGACGCAAACCATCCATGATGCAAGCATGTGATTCAGAGTCATATACAATCACATCGCGACGGCTGGTCAACACATCAATGATGGAAACCATAGCCTGATAACCGAAATTGACCAAATAGCCGTATGGCTTGCCCACGAAATGAGCCAAGTCTTGTTCCAATTGCTTATGATACTTGGTATCGCCCGACATCATACGGGCACCCATAGGAGCAGCCATACCGAATTGGCGGGCACCTTCTGTGTCGGCCTCGCGAACCTCAGGCATATTGGCTAATCCCAGGTAATTATTCAAACTCCAGTTCAGCACTTTCTTGCCGTTAAACACCATTTCAGGGCCGATTTCGCCTTCCAAACGGGGAAACATGAAGTAACCGTCGGCATTAGCCTGATACTGTCCAAGAGGACCCGGAGTCGCTTTAATTCTTTCAAAAATGTCTTTCATAAGCTTAAAAAGTTAAATATGTTAAAAAAACTTAATTTGTTATATATTTGATTTTCAAATATTTAAATACTTTCTATAATACAATAAAACTTCATACAAATATACACATTTTTTTTGTCAGAACATTGTTATTCTTAAAAAATGTTATCAAATCAGAGAGGATTTAATATCAACAAAAAAGGCGGACGCTTTGTCACCGTCCGCCTTCACTGTTATTTTCAAAAAATATAATTTCCTTTACTCTTTCACGCAACGCACGCTGAAACCGGTACCTTTATCCTGGTAGATTTCCTGCCATCTGTAGCAATGACAATCGGCCTCAAAACATTTCACCTGAGTGTCACCATAAACGTCAGTTGTCATGAAATAGGCGTTACCCAGAATATTCTCACAACGGTTAGTGGCATTATTGTAGAATCCAGCACCTACAAGCGAGAACTGCGTCTCATTGGTGCCGCCTCCATCCAACCAGTATTCGCTTCCCGGCTTGCGCATTTTATTCATTTCAACCTCACTTAAACTGGCGAAGCACTCTCTGTCTGGCAAGCGCCATCCGTCAGGGCAAACACCTTGAATATAGCCTTTCCCATCGACTTGTGGTGTCACGCTTGCGGCAGAATTTTCAGGAACCTTCACAGCAGAATACCAAGTGTATAAACGGCCAAATGTCGAGATGTTAGCGGTTGTATCGGTATAATTGCCACCCATATAGCCACGGGCTTCAGGAACTCTTGTCTCGTCTTCATACTGTGTGACCTTCAGATTTTCCTTCATCCAGCAATTCAAGCCCATTCTCACGGTATTATAGACATTGCCATCTTTGTCAGTAACCGTCATGTCACCACCACAAGGAGGCAGGATGAAATGCAGAGTTTGGTTCTTTGTATGTACATTGCCGCACTTATCAGTGATAGTCCATGTAATCACGACATCCATATCATCCATAGATGTCGGGAAAATCTTGGAGCCTCCGGTGTGTTCAACAGAAGCGATATAGTTGGCCGGAACAGGTTCGCCATTGTGCATCAAATCGGGAACTATCAATGAATCTTCCGACAAATAATTGTCACCATAATTGAAGGTATAAGTCATATCTTCCGTTTTCAGTGTGTCGGCAGACAGATCAAGAACCACAATATCCAAACTATCCAACGTGGTACAGCCATTCTGTTTCACCTGGATATAGTGACGAGTAGAATGTGTGGCTTCATCAGCGGTATAGTTCAAAGTATCCTGAATACCCAAGGTTCCATTAGCGGTGAACCAGTGGAAACGCTGGTCTTCCGGTACCAAAGTGAAATTCAGGCCAGCAGTATCCACCACAAACTGCATCGCCGCGCCCTGACATACAGAATCCTCGCCAATGGTTTGTACAATCTGAGGCTGGAGACGCACCGCAATGGTACCAATTTGTGACAATGTGGCCGCGGAGCAACGGGAGTCGGGTTCTGCAGTGATCAGATAACGGGCAGAGCCGCCATCTGTCAGTGTACCACCTATTGAAACAACACCATTGTTGTCATCATTATATATGATACCCTTAGGCATCACGTTGCCTTCTGTCAACCAGGTAAAGTTGTATGAAGTGGCATTCTCAATCGAAAATTCAACATCCAATGTCTCATTACCGCACAGACCAGCATCCAAAGAACCGGAAGTAAGTGTAAGTGTAGGATTTTTCACCACTTCCACATTGAACGGTCCCCATATAGAGTCACACATCGTTGTCTGCTCCACAGCTTTGATAATATAAGATGTGCTCTGGGTCGGAGTAATGCTGATGGATGTTGCTCCAGCAAAAGGAGTCTCATCAGTAGTAGTCTCATCCACCACGTAGAACTTGAAATAAGTGTCATCACCCTGGCAGGTAAAGGTCACCTCCTCGCCCTCGCAGACGTAGGTTTTGTCGCAGGTCTGTATAGTACCATCCAAAGTTGCACGGGCGGGACGGTCACCCCAAATCATCACGTTATCCACGGTGATGTAGCTGGGCAAATATTTTGAGCCGGAGAATGTACCGCAAGACTGCGTACCACCTTCTGAACCACCCGTAAATTCCACCTTAATGTACATTTCATCCTCATCAAGAGAAGCGGCTGCGGATAGATCCAAAGTAGCGCTTGCCCATGAAGTGGAGTTTATGGTTTGTGAGACTGGTGTGGAATAAGAGCCACTCTCTGAGAATTTGTATGAATATCTAACGTTGTTGAATGCCTGGGCACCAGATGTGGAAGCATTCTCTCGTTTATAGTCAAATTTAAGTTTCAGATTCTCATAATCGTAGGGATTGATTTTGATTTCGAAATATGCTCCACTATAACTGGTATAACTTGCAGATCCAAAAATACCACTACAAGAACTGGCCAAATTTGGCCAACATAAGGCACCATTACTTGATGCTGCAGAATAACAATAGTCGCTTGCAGGAGTATTACCCTCTTTGTTGGCAAAAGGAGGAACATTGTTTCCGCCATAAACCATGAATGAGCTGTTGGAAGTCTTCACACCACAGGCGGGAGTATAGTTGGTTATTCCCTTGTCCATAGGCCAAGCCGCCAATGTCACATCGTATTCGGGTGTTAAAGTCTGCTGCACACTATTGGTAATCAATGTCAAACGATAAATACTGTCACAACCTGTAGAGCATGTCCAAGAAGGATCAGAGGTGTGGTAAGTCACACCCTCTACCGTCGGTGTAATGTCAAAACCATACTCACTGTATGTTTCACCCAAACAAATATGCGCGACTATCATTGTATCAAATGCCTTGCGGACTTCCAATTCCAAAGTGATAACACTATCGCATGGATTAGTAGTGGTTGGAATACTCAACTCACAAGTATAAGTTCCCGGTGTGCGCATTTCATCTGCCGTAGGCGTCACAATGAACATGCCATCCACATACTGGCAATCATCCGTGAAAGTGATATTGGATACCTGATCTACCTCATTAGAGCACACATAACCATGACGGATAATATCCAAACGGTATGCCGGTACAATACCATATACATCCAATGTATCGGACTGACCACAAGGAGCCTCACCAACACTGACCACATATTTGTAATCACCAGCCTGAACTTCGTTGTCAACCAAAACATTGGAATTCTCTTCCAAAACCGTGCTTGCTCCACCAACAATTCTTTCCCATTTATAAACCACTGGTGTGGTAACGGGAGGATAAACATTGGTATTGGTGTAAGGAGGAGTGGCCACAAGTGTCAAACTTTGATTGGTACACGCTTCCGTTTCTCCCGTTAACTCCAATTCATTAAGTTTAGTACCCGATATACAAAGGTTATCCAAAAGGAAATAATTGGTATAAGCCGATATAAAACCAGATCCAGATTTCTTTGCACCACTGAATTCAAATTTTAGATAAACATTACTTGCATTCTCAATGTTGTAAGAAGATTCTGAAGACAGGTTGACTTCGTAACTACCGTCAGTTATGTATGCGTCTCTCAAGTCAACATTTAATGTTGCCAAATCACTATAATTGCTTCCGTCTAAACTATAGTACATTCTCACAGTGGTGAAACCATAGTCATTACCACTCCACTGAGCAAAAGCACGTGTTCTTTCCACACCATAATCAAATTTCATCTTCACATTGCCACGTCCTATTGTAGAGGTTTTCAATACTATGCTTTTTCCGTTATTCATAAGGGGATCACCTATTGTCTGAGAAACACCACCTATTAATGCCAACACATGACCACCCGTGGGAATTAAAGAACTGGAAGAAGTCAAGTTGTCTGAGCCATCTTTGTCACCTTGATTGGCGTTGCTTCCATTCCAACCACTGTAAGTAATTTGAGAACCTGACACAGAACCAGCCACATCGGCATTGATGGGAGAAGACACACTGTTGAAGGTAGTCCAACCGGCAATCAGTTCCTCATTGTCCTCAAAGCCGAACTGGTTCCATTCGTGCACATAAAGGTTCAAAGTCACCACACTATCACAGCCTGTCACAGCTTCCAGGGTTTTGGTATAAGTACCGCTTTCCGTGAAAGTATAGCTGTTTCCCATCTTGTCACCAATGGTGTAACCACCGCCACAAATCGTCTTGTTCTCTGTCACCTCATATAACGGGTTCACTGTAAGGCTGCCGTCATAGTAATTAGGAGCGGCACATCTTGTGTTGCCTTCTGGCAGCAAAGCGACATGGTAGGAAAAATAACCAGCTTCTGTGGGAGTACCAGTGATACGGGTTTCGCCAGCAACACTGTTGTCAATAGTCAAACCTGCGGGCATAGCGGGACTCCATGTAATCTGCGGTTCGCAGTCACCACCATGGTTGAACTGAATGTCAACGATGCCGTCATTCTGGCATACTGTCTGGTCCAAATCACCTGAAGCGTCCACATATTGCAGATGAGCACTATAACTGATATAGATAGCATCGGGCACACGGGCACTCACGCAAAGATTGTCAGGATTGTACTGGGCCACATAATTGGTGGTGTCCAATTCATTATCCATAGACACTAATGGTATTGTGGTAGAATAAACATCCGTATTCTCATTTTCGTACCAATACAACTGAAAGTTGTCATCTGTTTTAGTGGCCTTGAAAGCAATAGTCTGACCTGCCGCGGGGCAGACAAGGGTATCACCACGCACTACAGGCACATCCACAATCGTAACCGTCAAATCAACCGCATTACTATATGCATCGCAACCGCGGGGGTTGCTGACATAGCTTCTGTATTGCACCGCACCCATACTGGTAAAATTGGAAGCGGTAACAGAGGCTCCTGTATATTGGTCGTAGGTGGCCTCTGAAGCGGAAACCGCATTCCAAGTATCGGTTCCATCCGCCTTGAATTCCCAATTGTAGGTATATTCACCACCCACACCACCTGTAGGAGCAGCAGCAGTCAAGGTTACCGACCCATTCGGGCAAACCTCCGTTGCACTCAGAGTAGGCACAGCGATAGTCGGGTCTTCCACCACCGTTATTGCCACAGGCTCCGTGTTGACGACACATGCATTATCATTGAAATACACAACAGAAGCGTAAATGGAATAATTGCCTGTCGAATTCAGCACCTGAGTCAAAGTAGCATTTTGTCCAGCAATCTCAGGAGTGCCAGCGTCTTTGGAAATCATCCAATTGAAATCGGTAGGAATATTATGAGGCGAAGCAACATCACTCAAATTGTAATCATCACCTATTACCTCCACTTCACCGCCAGCACACAACTCATTAAAATTATACGTAGGAGCTGCATAGTTGGCAGGCAACTTGGTCACAGACAGGGTATATTCTCCAGTTGCGGCCACCGCCTCGGCACAACCGATAGTGGCATAACGTTTGAACACGTATGTGCCCCCATCGCTGATGGTAAAGTCGGCATTTGTCAATTCTTTCTTGTCGCTATTGGCAATAACGGTCTCGGCACCACCATCCTTGGCGTAGCGCCACTCATACACAATAGTGCCTGTGGATGTTGTTGTAGCATCCGTCACACTACCAACGGTAAAAGCACTCATTGTACAGGCGACTTTGGTGTCTGTAGTAATTTCACCAGGGTCCACGGATGCCACATTAATGGTGTAGTTTCCAGATGAAGCCACTTTCTGACCCAAAACATTCACATAACGGGTAAACACGTATGTGCCCATCTGATTGAGGGTCAAATCAACCTGTGTAAGCACTTTCTTGTTCACATCCAAATCAACGGGTGTTCCACCATTAACAGTATATGACCATGAATAAGTTATAGTTTCACCCATATCATCAGGTGTGACATCATTATACACTGTATAATCCTGACAAGGACTTGCCGTGGTGGAGCCATCAGCAATGGCGCCAGTGCTTGCCCAATGGGCATAAAGGGTAATATTTTCAGTTGAAGTATGCTGAGTCGTTTCAGTAACCTTTGAACCTCCCGTAGCATCGGTAAACCAGCCCAGGAAGATGTAATTGTCACGGCTTACACTTGGCAAGGTGCCGTATGTATCGTAATATAATACAGTTTGGTCAGTTGGATTGGTACCTTCTGCATAGTTGATGTTAAAGCTAACGGTAAGGGTCAGGATTTCGTAAGTGATTTTCACTTGGCCAGAGCCACCAGTACCACCATTATAACTGTATCCATTTCTGTTAGTATTTCGAGCCCCACTACCACCACCGCCAGGAGCGGTTCCTGCATTACCGGCCGCATAATCTGATGTAACGGCAGCTCCTCCGTTGCCACCATTAGCACCTTTTCCACCAGCACCACTCTGAGAATATGAGTAATTAGCAAAAAAGCCGGTCCTCGTTATAGTTGCATCGGTACCGTTTGTTCCTGCGGTTGCTGTACCCACAGATGTTGCTGTAGAACCGCCGGCACCTCTTGTCGCTGTTACAGTTCCATTGCTACCAGGCCTTGATACACTTGCCCCCTTTGAGCCACCGCTGGCCAAAACCAAATAGTCGGTACTACTCACGCTGGTTTTGACCCACGACGCTGTTCCATCTGTTGCCGCACTTCCTCCTGTTCCCTGCGAATAAGCTAATTCGGTTCCAGGGGTCACAATCATATCAGGTTCAACGAATGCGTATGCACCGCCGCCACCGCCAGAAGCAACCATGTATCTATTACTACAAGTTCCGCCGCCGCCACCACCGCCCCAGGCCTCTATCTTGGTGATTTTCCAAGCACCAACAGGAACCGTCCATGAGCCAGAGCCTGATAGGGTATCCGTTTTTGTTTCAGTACTCTGCGCCATTGCAGTACTTGCCAAGAAGCAAAGCGAAAGGCACAAAATCGTTGAGAATAAAAGTTTTTTCATATTGTATTTTTTTATGTTTTTTGTTTCTTTCTTTTGACTTAAATATGCACTTTTACGACATATTACAATTAATTTGCAAAAATACAACTTTTTCTGCAAATTATAAACATAATATCAAAAAAAGAAATAAAATACTGTGTACCAAAAACTTAAAATTGTTAACAGATGTTAATACAAATCAACAAAGACTTAATATCAAACCTTAAACATTGATATTAAAGCACTTATAATTTTGACAGACTTTTCAACCTGTCAACAAAATTAAAAATGGAAAATCCAAATTTTTGCGAAAGAATCTTCAATATACTAATATTGACGTGATTTCAATATAAATTAATCCATTGAGAGACAATGATGTAACCTCAAGATTTCTTTTCGTCAGCTAAAGGATGCCAGCTTCGCGGCGGGTTCGTCACGTGTTTCATAGCAAGTGATTCCCACACCGCGAGGTGGATGCCGAGATTTTCGTGTTCAACTGTCAATTGTCAACTGTCAACTCAACTGACACCTGACCGCTATACCCGCCAGCTCACATACGAGATGGTGCTGCCACCAGCAAGCCAGTGTTTTTCATAAAAGGTCTGGATCTCAGTTAAAATCGACGGAGCTTCAGTGGTATAAATATCCTCTATATCCTCCAATAACTGCCATTGCTGCTGGGGGATAGTCTCACGGATATAGTCGTACAACAATCTGCTATCCGTTTTCAAATGCATGATAGCACCAGGCTTGAGGAAATGCTTATACTTGGCCACAAAATGGGGCGACATCAAACGTTTGCGTTCCTTGGTAGGCTGAGGATCAGGGAAGGTGATCCATATCTCACTCACCTCATTCTCCGCAAAATAATAAAAAATATCGTCGATGGCTGTACGCAAGAATGCCACATTGGGAAGCTGTTGTTCCAAGGCTGTCTTGCATCCACGCCACAAACGGGCTCCCTTACGATCTACCCCGATGAAGTTCAGCTCCGGAAAACGCTGGGCAAGTCCAACAGTATATTCACCCTTCCCACAACCCAACTCCAACACGATAGGATGGTCATTATGGAAATACTCACTCCCCCACTTCCCCTTCATCGGAAAGCCTTCTTCGCGAATATTATATGATGTATGCTGAAATAAATTTGAGAATGTCTCATTCTCGGCAAAACGGGCAAGCTTGTTCTTGGACATAGATTTTTGGCTTATTAGAATTAGGGATTATTTAATAGTTTATAGTTGAAATTAGATTTTAGTATAGATTTACGTCACTACCCCGGCCTTCGGGCATTATTACTTTCACTACCCCGCCCTTCGGGCACCCCTTCTAAAAGAAGGGGAAATATTTTTTTCGCTCGTTCGTCGAATCTAATAGAAGGGGAATTGGATTTTTAATTCTATATTCTGAAGTATAATTTAGTATTGGTAATTATCAATTGTCAATTGTCAACTATCGACTGGTTAACTGTTCTGTATTTCCACAAGTTTAGCGTACCTGCCACCCATAGCCATCAATTCCGCATGGGTGCCATGTTCAACAATTCGACCCTCCTCCATCACATAAATACAATTCGCATGTTGAATGGTTGACAACCTGTGTGCAATGACAATGGCAGTACGGTTCTGCATCATCTTATCCAAAGCATCCTGCACTAATTTCTCCGACTCAGTATCCATGGCAGAAGTGGCTTCATCAAGCAAGAGTATGGGCGAATTCCTAAGCACCGCCCTGGCAATACTCAAACGCTGTCGTTGCCCTCCTGAAAGATTCACACCTCTGTCTCCTATATTGGTATCCAAACCATCGGGCAAGGACAAAATAAAATCATATATATTGGCCGTTTTGGCAGCACTTACAATACTGTCACGGGAAACATTCTTCAAACCAAAAGCGATATTATTGGCGATAGTATCATTAAACAGAATAACATCCTGCGATACCACCCCGAATTGCGACCGTAGATGGTCAATCTTATATTTTCTGATATCCACACCATCAATAGAAATGGAGCCTTCACTCGGATCATAAAACCTCGGCAACAAGTCCATCAAAGTGGATTTTCCTGCACCAGAAGCACCAACCAAAGCAACTATAGAACCCTTGGGTACAGTCAAGTTAATATCATGCAGTATTTCCTGTTGATCGTATGAGAAAAACAAATCCTTAATACTGATGGAATGCTGAAACTCCTTCAGAGGTAACGCATCCCGTTGTTCCAGAATCAGCTCGTCAGCAGTAAGAATTTCCCTAAGTCTGTCCGTGGCAGACAGGCCACGCCGGTAATTGGAAAAAGCTGTGGAAAAATTTTTGGCGGGATTTATTATTTGTGTAAAAAGCGCTATATAGGTAATGAACAGCTCGGGTGAGAGTGAACTTCCCGGACGCATGACAGACATGCCTCCAAACACAAGAATAATCATCACCAAAGTGATACCCATAAACTCACTCAAGGGAGAAGCCAAATCAACCTTACGATAAATCCGGCGTTGCAAGCGGGAAAATTTCTCATTGTTCCTATCAAATGAGCTTTCGGCATGTTTGAAAGCATTAAACGCTTTAATAATACGCAAACCTGACAATGTCTCCTCCACATGGGAAAGCAAGCTGCCCAGATATTCCTTTGAATATTTGGCATTCTTTCTCAGTGAACGTGAAATGGAAGAAATGACGAAACCGGCAATAGGCAGCAAGACCAGAACAAAAAGGGAAAGACGGGGGCTGATGACAAAAAGAGCTATCATGTACATCAGCACCGTCAAAGGCTCGGTTAAGAACTGTTTCAAAGCGTTCAGAATAGTGTATTCAATCTCGTGTGTGTCATTCACAGCACATGAAATCACATCACCTTTCTTCTGGTCTGAGAAATAAGACAAGGGAAGAATAAGTATCTTGTCGAAAATGGCATTGCGAATATTTCTCACGACATCACTGCGCACAGGAGCCATGAACCATTGAGCCATAAAAGTGAAGAAGTTCTTCAAAAAGAAAAACAGCACTGCCAAAATGACAAGACCTGTTACTTGCTGAGAAGCAGCCTGAACATCAACTACCGAAGATAAAATATTCATCATGAAAGAACCCAACACACTCAACCGTGACAAATCCATACCAAAAAGTATGGCCACAAAAGGTTCTATCAGCATGAGCGACAATATGGAAAAAGCGACGGCCAAAATATTGAAAAAGAAAACCACTATCAACTTATACCAATAAGTGGATAGCAGAAAACGAAGGAAACGGCCATTATAGAAATCTTCCATATCTTCTTTTATAAAAAAAGGAGTTACGCCTGAGGACGCAACTCCTTTTTAATTATATGCTAGTTAACATTCATTATCTAGCGATGATCAGTTTCTTAGTCATCACAGCATTGCCATTGATAACCTTGATAAAGTAGATACCTTGTGAATAGTTGTCAACCGGCAAGTTGATGATTTGACCATTGTCATCAATGTCAACCTTCATGCTGCTGACAGCCTTACCGCTCATATCGTGAACAGTAATCACGGTTTGACCCTTAACGCCAGTCAGAACAACATTTACATTGTTAGAAGCCGGGTTCGGATATACATTCATATCAACTTTTTCAGCAGCAACTTCTTCAGTAGTTGTAACAACAGCAGGTGCAACGAAATCGAAGTCTGATGAAGCACCAACGTAAGTAGTGTCAACAGCGATTGTGAAGAAGTCGTATGCGATAGTATCTTTTACAGTCAGACCGCTATGTGAACCGTATCCACCGATTCTCTTCAAGCCTTCGTAAACAGAACCATTCTGTGAAGAGAACTGACCAGCAACAACAACAGCATAGTGGAATGTATAGATACCTGCTGAACCTGGTTTCCAAGCTCCTAAGTTAACAGTAATCTTACGATCTGAAATGAAGTGCATCCAGAACCAGTCGTAGTCATACATAGTACCATCCATAAACTCAGACTGCGGGAAGAAGTTAGCAGCATCATTGTAGTTAGATGATTCCATAGTCTGATAAGTAATAGCAGGAGCGTTCTGAGTCAAGTCGAATGAATAAGAAGTGTTATTTGAACCAATGTAGTCATCCAAAGTATTAGCCAATTCAGCCTTGGTCATGGGAACACCATTCTTGTAAATCTGGAAGTCAACGAATACCTTAACACCATCGGGCCAACAATTCTTCTTGATATACATTTCGAATGCTGACTGGTCACCTGAAATAGCGTTCATGTAGCGGATAGACTCAGTACCACCGATTTCACGGAATTCGAACTGAGGTCTGTCTGTTGAAGCGACAGCAATAACATTCTTTTCAGCTGTGCTTACACAACCGTGCTGATCAACAACCTTCAACATATACAAAGTAGGAACTGGCATACCATTAACAATAGCGCTTGAATCAGGAACAACAACATGTGAATCTGTTACACCTGATGCGAAATCAGCAGGTCCATACAAAGTAGTAGTGGTGTCATTCTTGTACCAAGTAAGAGTGAAGTCTCCAGTAGTACCAGTTACAGTAGCAGCGATAGTAGCTGAAGAGTCAATACAAACAGTAGTATCGTTGCTTAACTTGATAGTATAAACATCAAAGTATTTCAGTTCAGCAGTGTCTGTATTCACACAACCGAAGTCATCAGTACCTGTAACAATGTATTTAGCAGTGTCGGTAGCTAAGATGAAATCTGTTGTTTCACCAGTTGACCATGCGTATGTAGTTGCACCAGCAGCTACAAATCTGACGGTGTCATAGATACAGATGGTAGTATCTTTTGGAGTAACTGTCACAGTAGGAAGCTCGTGTCTAACAATATTGATAAGAGTATCTTTGCTCTTACAAGAAGTGAATGTAGAATAATGTACACTAGCGGTGATAGTCTTAGTAGCTGCATAGATAGTGTCAGGTAATGTAACATCTGTAGTTAACTCAAGACCAGTTGTGAATGTGAATTCATTCTCAGTCACGAATACAGTATCACCAGCACAGAATGATGTGTCACCAGTGTAAACAGGCTGATCCGGAGTTGCATAGAAGATATAGTGGATTGTACTGTCGTATGTGAACGGACAAGCAATACCATGAATACCAGCACCAACAGTGTCAACCAAGAGATATGAGAATGAAACAGCAGTATCAGCAGTAGGAGTAGCAGTGAAATGACCTGCAACAGTAGTTGAAGTAACACCTTTCCAAGTGAATGTCTCAACAGCTGAATAAACTACATGAGGAGTAATAGTGAAGTCTAAGTCAACATCAATTGTTGTGCCCTCGCAAACCTGGGTAGTATCAATCCAGTTAGCATGAGGAGTAACATCTGCGGTAGGAGTTGGAACTTCAATGATATCGAATGGGAAGTCCTTTGAACACTTAGGAGTAACCACAGAAGCTTTGTCATAAATAGTCAAAGTGTAATTGCCAGCAGTATCAGGTGCAGTGGTCAAAACAGTAGTACCCTTGAAATATACAAGACTGTCGTTGGAGTTTTCTGCAGTACCGAAATCATATACTGGATTAGTACCTTCGCAATAATAAATCTTACCACCATAATCTGCGAAGTTTGCAGGAGCTTTAATCTCACGGTTTCTAGTAACAGTGAAAATCAAAGTGTCGCTCGGGCAATAAGGAGCCAAGTCGTTATTGGCAACAACTTTGTAAACACCTGCAGTATCAATTGAAGTATAACCTACGATGGTCACATGAGCTCCAGCTGTAGTCATGAAGCTATCAACTGTGATAATCGGAAGAACATCGTCATAGCAATATGCAGCATTTGCACTGTCAATGTAGTGTGAATAAGTAGGATTCAACTTAGGCATGTCAGGTGCAGGCTGGAAGTGGATGCTGAAGCTAGTATCGTTGCTTGCGCAAGAAGCTGAATAAGAAGCTTCAGGACCACTGGTAGCGTTGATTGTCATTTTTGCATACACGATAGTGTCAACCAAAGCAATGAAGGTATAATCAACAGTATCGGTATTGATATAACGTGGTGTGTGTTCTGCGTATGGATTAGTTGCATCATTCCACCAAGTATATGTTCTAACGTATGTAGCATCGTATGCAGGTGTTACATTAGCGATAACCTTACCAATCAAGGTGTCTCTACAATCATCTGCCAAGTCAGAAGTCAACACAATCTTAGGAGTGGCAACCTCTACGATATCGAAATATAATGTATTGGTACAATGTGTCATTGTATCAGTCAATACAACTTCAATGTCATTAGCTGCTGTGGTAGGAGCAGTTGCGCTGCCATTATATGTTGCAATAGTATTGATAGGCAGATTGAAGTTGTAGTTAGCATTACCACCTTCGCAATAGAAGATAGTGGAGTCACCACCATTGTATGAATACGGGAAGTTGTCAGGTACAGCGGGCAGACCATTGATAGTCAAATGATAATATACCGTTGTATCATAGTTACAAGTTTTACCATCAGGATAATTAGCTACTACAGCAATATGGATGGTGTCAATATAACTACCAGCATCAGTTCTGGTAATCACCATGGCAGTATCAGTTGTAACAACACCGTTCAATTTGTATGTATAAGTCAAGATAGATGAAGCGGCAGGATTAACACTCACCTTCACTGTATCTTTTGCTGTAGGATCATAGCATCTTGTGTGAGCCGTGTCAACAGCTGTCTCACTATTATATCTTGTTTCAACCGTAAACCTAGGTGCACCCTTAACTTCAACTCTCAGGTCAGTAGTATCTGAGTAACAAGAAACACCATTTTCAGTGATTTTATAGAATGCGCTGTAATCTCCAGTAGTTTTTACTTCTTCAGGATCATCGCCATTCCATGAGAAAGTACCAATTGTAGGAGGCAACTGGCTCTTACCGATGATGGTAACATTGTTATCACAATAGTACTGAGTATCAGGAGTAAATACAGGAGCACCAGGAACTTCAATTACATTAACAGGAACGGTGTCACGGCTAATACAACCATTAGCATCAGTAACTGTCAAAGTAACATCAAAATCAACAAGACCTGCATTAATATTCAATGAGTGACTTGTACCAACAACTGTACCAGCTTTCATCCATTCGTATGTATAAGGAGCTGTTGAAGAAGCAATAACATGGAGGTCAATATTCTTATTCTGACAATAATTCTGTTCATCCTCATTAATTGTCAAGGTCGGCAACGGCCATACGTTCATAGTCTTACCGAAAGTATTCTTACATCCATGGTTATCAGTTGCAACCAAAGAAATATAGTTGCTTGTTACAGAAGGAATCACGATAGCAGTATCATATACACCAGGAGCCTTGTAATGTACCTCATTGCCATTATACCAAGTATAATTAACAATAGTATCTTCTGTCGGTTCCATAGGATAATAAATACTATATACTACAATGGTATCGTATGCACAAACTGTATAATCAGGAGTAGTAACCAAGCTAATATTCACACTATTTACACGTACAGTATCACGAATTGTGTTGGAACAATGGGTAACAGTATCATGGAAGTTACCAATGAAGATGTGTTTACCAGCGGGGAAACCATCCATTGAGAATACCTGGCTAGAGTCAATCAAACTGGCCAAGGAATCTGCAGAACCTTCATAATCCCAGCGGTCAAAAACAACATTGGGTTCAATACTTGTCAGTGAGAATGAATTGGTATCAAGGTAACAAATCAGACGTGGACCATTGAAAGTAGCTGTAGGCAGAATCTGGTTGGTAGGAACGGTGATAGTATCAACAGCAATACAACCAGTAATTGTGTCTTCTACAATCACTTTATATAAACCATGAATAAGTTCAGTAAATACTGTGTCGGTCTGATAAGCAGTGGTGTCATTTGTAGGACTAACGATTCTGTAATGATATTCACCAGTAGCAGGACTTACAGAGGTAAGAGTAATTGAACCACCGTATGGAGCCACGCAGTGAGTATTAGTGTCAGCTTCCAAAGTCATGGTGATGGTAACTCTGGAGTCTCTGATAGAATCAGTATTTACAGGATTGTTTTTACAACCATTACCATCTTCTACAACCAGGTGATATTCACCAACAGGCAGAGCCAAGAATGCTGAATCAGGATAAGCTTGCCAAGTTAAACCACTGTCGATGCTATAGTTCACATACTGAGGAGTAGTGAAGATAATTTCACCGTTGTGACCAACGCAGTAGTTGTCGTCCTGAATAGTGTAGTTTACATTCAATACGATAACAGGCAGAGTGTCAACAGTAACCAAGATAGTATCCATACCGATACATCCGTGAGCGTCGGTAACAGTCAAAGTATCGATATACTGACCAGCCACATCATGGTTGAAGCGAACGCTGTCCTCATTCAATGGATCATGTAAACCAGTACCAGTCCATGCGTAAATAACAGGAGCATATAAAGGAGTAACCGTTGAACGGATAATCATATCAGATTTAGCACAAACTTCAGCGTTATTGTCAGCACTCAACACAACAGTTGGGATAGTGTCAACTGTAACGACAATCTTCAACCAATTTGAATCTGGAGTTTCGCAACCATATTCATTCAAAGAAGAAACGAAGAGGCTGTCTGTTTTATCGAAATGGTGAGTATAAACCAAAGTGTCTTCAGCCAACACGGTTGTTTTATCAGAAGCATACCATCTAGCGGTAGTACCATTAGTGCCAGCGGCAACTTCGCGAGTCACATCGCCAGGACCGCAGATGGAAGTGTCACCACGAACTGCAGTAGGAGTACCGATTTCAGGATAAGCCAAAATATTGATAGTGTCATGAGCGGCACAAGACACTGAATCGTGAGCTTCTGTCACATCAACTCTGAAAGTGAAAGTAGTTTCAGTAGTAACATTATTTGTATATACATAAGTAGTATCGGTTGCACCAGAGATAGCTGTACCGTTTTGTTTCCACTGATAAGTAGTGAGGTTTGTAGGTTCTGCTTTCAAGGTTGCACTTTCAGCGAAGCACAAAGTATCATTATCAGCGGTAACTCTCACAACGGGGTTAGCGAAGATTCTAACGGTAACTGAATCGTAATCTTCGCTGACACATTGGTTAACTGTAGTAGTATCCTGGAGTCTCAGATAATAAATCACTGTGTCAGGATTTACAGTTGAAGGAACGTAAGTGGTATCCATCACATCGTCAGGTGTCAAGCCCCAAAGTACCAATTGTCCAGTAGGAGCCGCATAGGTCAATGCCACTGCTGAATCACCTACGCAATATTCAACGATAGGATTGATAACCTGAGGACCTGCAGGGATAGGAGTAATTTTAACTCCGAAGGTATCCACTTCACTTTCGCAGCCCGTCACATTGTCATGACGTTTTACATAATAATATAATGTTGTATCAGGACCTGTAAAGATAACATCTGTTTCAGGAATCAAATAGTCAGCTTCTGCAAATGTGCTACCATCGGTTGACCACCATGCCTTGATGGAGTCAATATGGTCTCCCAATTCGGCAACATTCGGTTCCGGTTCCAATCTGAGGGTATCGGGAGTTCCGAATCTCTGGCAGTAAGTAATATTGGAATCTGACAAAGTAGGAGTAGTAGGATGTACGTAATGAGTATAGTTGTAATTAACGATGCTGTCGATTCTGTAACCACATGAAGTGTCAACGTAAGCGATTTTGTAATCACCGGTAGTGTCCATAGTATAAGGAGGCATACCTACAGTCACAGGTTCGCAATCCTTGATAGTGTCATTTCTTTCAATAATAGGATCAGTTGGCAAAGTGTCTGAAGCGAGTATTCTGCCAGGATGTGACTGGTGACCACCGATTTGATAGTATTCGCTTTCCGCAACATGAGAGTTCCAATACAAAGAGTTGTCAGTACCATGGAGACGTTCTCTGATATGAACAATCAGCTTAACATCGCGGAAAATCTGGTTCCAGGTAACAACGATTCTTGAGCGAGTGTTGGTGAGGAATCTAAAATAGAAATAGTCGTACGCAATATTACTAATATTGTATGTACCACTGAAAATCGGAATAGCACCCGGATACTCATATACAAAAGAATAATTTTCTTGGAGCATAGGAGTACCTACCCAATGCAATTCTTCGTAGAACGTTTGGAGCGTAATATTGCAGTAACGGGTCAGATCATGCTGTCCGTCAAGAATATTTTCTCCATCGCACCACAACTCGAGTTCAACAGAAACCTTAGCGCCTTCTTCAATACCCAAGCAATTGGCATCTGAAAAAATCATGTCATAGACATCGGTGGCACCAAAAACCAAAGGACTCATGTAATGAGACAATGGCAAGTTGCCACCCGGCAAATTCGCAATGCCGTGGAGGGTGTCAGCATTGGGATTTGACAGCTGGAAACAGCAATCCCTCTGCGCTTGCGCTTGCATGCCAAACATCATTAAAAAGATGCTTAAGAAGCAAATCGATAATAGTTTTTTCATAAGATTTTGAATTTAATTGTTATTGATTTTTTCTTTCTTTTTTTCTCTATTTTACTGGTTTTTTTATAGTTATATACAATTCGTGAGATTGCAGTACACTACAATTTCAACATGCAAAAATACATATTTTTTTTATATGAAACGCAAAAAAAAACTTTTTTCTCGTTTTTTTAAAAAAAATTTTTCTCTATTCTTCTTTCAAGAGGTCGGGACGGCGTTCAGCGGTTCTTTTTAATTGTTGCTCCATACGCCAGTCGTCAATATTCTTTTGATGGCCCGAAAGAAGTATATCTGGCACCTTATGACCTTGGTAGTCAGCGGGCCGGGTATAAACCGGAGCCGAGAGAAGTCCATCCTGGAAAGAATCCAACAGCGCGGAAGTCTCGTCGTGCAGCACACCAGGGATGATACGCGCTATAGCATCCACGATAGCCATGGCGGCAATCTCTCCGCCGGACAGCACGTAATCGCCGATACTGACCTCCTCGTCGATGAATAATTCACGCACACGTTCATCCACTCCTTTATAATGGCCACATAGAATCATGACATTCTCCATCAGAGATAGCCGGTTGGCATAGTTCTGGTCGAACGTCTTGCCATCAGGAGCCATAAAGAGCACCAGATCGTACGTTCTTTCCGCTTTGAGTTTTTCGATACAACGGGCTATGGGTTCCACCATCATGACCATACCTGCCCCACCCCCGAATGGATAGTCATCCACACGACGGTGCTTGTCGGTACTATAATCGCGTATGTCATGCGTATGCAGTTCCAAATGACCGCCTTTCACCGCACGGCTGATGATAGAACAACCAAAAACGCCGGTGAACATTTCAGGAAATAACGTAAGTATGTCTATTCTCATAATAATTCATAATTCACAATTCATAATTCAAGTTTTCAGTGGTCAGGAGTCAGTGGTCAGGAGTCAGTGGTCAGGAGTCAGTGGTCAGTTATTAGGTGGATAATTCAAAATTCAAAATCCAAAATCCAAAACCCTTTTTTAACTATTAACTATCAACTATTAACTATTAACTATCAACTATTAACTAACACCTGACCACTAATCACTGACCACTGACCACTGACCACTGACCACTGATCCCTATTAGCACATCACCATCATAATTCCGTCCCGCAGGGGCAGCAGCACGTTGGTCACCCGCTTATCCTGTTGCACAAAGTCATTAAATTCCATAATAGCCTTAGTGTCCAAATCGAGATGACCATCCTGCTCCACCACCTTGCCGCTCCAAAGCATATTGTCAATCAACACTACACCACCTTTTCTCATACGAGGCAGCAACAGCTCATAAAATTCGCGATTACTGCGTTTCTCCGCATCGATGAATACCAAGTCCCATTGACAGTCAAAAGTCGGTATCAACTGTCGTGCATCGCCGATATGGAGTCGTATTTTCTCCTTATATTGTGACATTCCTACATATCTGCTAATAATCTCTTCCATTTCCTCATCCACCTCTATCGTATCCAAGTATCCATCAGGGGCCAGTCCCTCAGCCAAACACAAAGCCGAATAGCCTGTATAAGTTCCTATTTCCAACACATGTTTTGGCCGTATCATACGGGAAACCATGGACAAAAAACGTCCTTGCAGCTGTCCCGAAATCATCCTGGGCTTTACCGCCTTCAAATGTGTTTCCCTAAACAAACGATATAACAGCTCACCTTCCGGAGAAGTATGAATCTCGCAATATTCTTCGATAAGGGGGGAAGTGATGTCCATAGTTGACAGTTGATAATTTATAATTGATAATTAATAGTTCTAATCCCCGACCACTGACCACTGACCACTGACCACTGACCACTATCAACTTTCAGTTTGCATGATTTTTGCTATTTCCGCTTCGGTTTTTGTCAGTTTGTCCTTGCACAGTTTGATAAGCATTGTACAGCGTTTGATTTTATCTGACAGTTCATCCACAGAGATATCAGCGTTTTCCATTTCCTGAACGATTTGCTGTAGTTCGGAAAAGGCTTCGGTATAGGTGATAGTTTCTTTTGCCATAATTCAAATTTTCTGCAAAAATACGATTTAATTGGCAAATTAGCAAATTAGTTAATTAGCAAATGTGCTAATTAGACAATGTGCTAATGTGCTAATTTAATTTGCAAATTAATTAATGGGGGTGTTCTTTATGGAAAGTCACTCACTTCGTGAGTTCGTGAAGACGCTCGCCTTGCTCGCTCGACAAGATGTTCACTTCGTTCACTCGTTAAGATGAACACATCGTCTTTCCGTCTTCCCGTCTCCCCGAATGCACGAAGTGCATGTCTCCCCGTCTTAACGAAAAAACTCCCACCCGTAAGGGCAGGAGTCTCGCATATAAAAAGGCTTTTGGGGGAATCTTAGCCGTTGAATACGGTATCAAGCTGTACGCCACGCACTTTGGCGATAGTATAAGGATCGCGGAGTTGTGCGAGAGCGTTGATAGTAGCCTTCACCACACTGTGGGGGTTGGAAGAGCCTTTGGACTTAGCCAACACGTTCTTCACGCCAACACTTTCGAGGACGGCACGCATAGCACCACCAGCGATAACTCCGGTACCAGGAGCAGCGGGTTTCATGAAAACGAGGGAACCGCTGTACTTGCCTTCCTGAGCGTGAGGGATAGTACCTTTGAGGACAGGGACCTGAATCAGGTTTTTCTTAGCGTCGTCGATACCCTTGGCGATAGCGGCGGAGACTTCCTTTGCTTTGCCGAGGCCATAACCGACCACACCATTCTCGTTACCAACGACGACGATAGCTGAGAAGCTGAAAGTACGACCACCCTTGGTAACCTTAGTAACTCTGTTCACTGCAACCAATCTATCTTTGAATTCGATATCGGTTGATTTTACTCTTTTAATATTAACGTTTGACATAATCCTCCTCGTATTAGAAAGTTAAACCACCTTCTCTGGCTGCGTCGGCCAAAGACTTAATTCTACCATGATACAGATAGCCGTTACGGTCGAAAACGACAGCGGTAATACCTGCGTTCTTAGCGCGTTCGGCGATCAATTTGCCCACCATTGCAGACTTTTCGGTTTTGGTAACCTTCTGGGCTTTGATGTCAGGAACGACAGATGAGGCAGATGCCAGGGTAACACCGGCTCTATCATCAATAATCTGTACATAGATGTCCTTGTTGCTTCTGAAAACGGACATTCTAGGACGTTCAGGAGTACCGTTGACGATTCTACGCACACGGTTTTTAATCCTGTTTCTTCTGAATTCTTTCTTATTATAAGCCATCTTCTTAAATTTTCAATATTATTTTTCTGCTGATTTACCGGCTTTCTTTCTAACAACTTCACCCACAAAGCGGATACCTTTGCCTTTGTAAGGTTCGGGTTTTCTGTATGAGCGGATTTTGTTAGCGACCTGGCCTAACAATTGTCTGTCGATACCTTTGAGGATAATGATGGGGTTTTTACCTTTCTCACTGACAGTTTCCACTTTGATTTCATCGGGGAAATCGAAAAGGATATTATGTGAGTAACCCAAGCTCAAGTCCAACTGATGAGGACCTTTGGCTTCAGCCTTGTAACCAACACCGACAACCTCCTGTTTGATTTCGAAACCTTTGGAGACACCTGTAACCATGTTGTTCAGGAGAGCTCTGTAAAGTCCGTGGAGAGCTTTATGACGTTTTTGGTCAGTAGGACGTGACAGTTTCAAGTGACCATCTTCAACTTCCATTGTGATATCGGGGTCAACATACTGGTGGAGTTCACCGAGGGGACCCTTTACCGTAACGACATTTGATTTTTCGTCTCTTTTAATTTCAACTCCAGAGGGGATTGAAATGGCTAATTTACCTATTCTTGACATAACTGTTTCCTCCTATTAGCTAATATAACATAAAACTTCGCCACCGACTTTCTGGTTTCTGGCTTCCTTATCGGTCATCATGCCGTGGGAAGTGGAAACGATAGCGATACCGAGGCCATTCATGACAGAGGGCATTTCGTCAACGCCGACATATTTACGAAGACCGGGACGGCTTACGCGTTTGAGTTCGGTGATAGCCGACAACTTGGATGTGGGATGATATTTAAGAGCGATCTTAATCATGCCGGGGTGCACGTCATCGACAAATTTATAATTTAAGATATAACCTTTTTCGAACAAAATCTTCGTGATTTCACGTTTTGTCTTAGAGGTCGGAATTTCCACCACTTTATGATTAGCCCTGATGGCGTTTCTCATTCGGGTTAAATAATCTGAAATCGGATCGGTATTCATAGTGTCTTTCTCCTAATTTTAAATGTTACCAACTTGCTTTTTTTACGCCCGGGATGAGACCAGCTGAAGCCATTTCTCTGAAATTGATACGGGAAATGCCGAACTGACGCATATAACCTTTCGGACGACCGGTTAACTTACAACGGTTGTGTAATCTGATCGGGTTTGAGTTGGGGGGCAATTTTTGCAATGCCACGATAGCGGCCTGTTTTGCCTCATAGTCATTACCATTAATGATCTTCTTTAACTCTTGACGTTTAGCAGCGTATTTAGCAATTAATTTTGCTCTTTTAACTTCTCTTGCTTTTAAAGATTCTTTTGCCATATCTTATTTCTGATTTTTAAATGGTAATCCAAACTCTTTCAACAGTGCGAGGCACTCTTTATCATTATGGGCTGTGGTAACGAAGGTGATATCCATACCGTTAATTTTAGCCACTTTATCGATGTCGATTTCGGGGAAGATAATCTGTTCGGGGATACCGAGGGTGTAGTTACCTCTGCCGTCGAAACCCTTATCGCTAATACCGCGGAAGTCACGGATACGAGGGATAGAAACGGAGATCAGACGATCGAGGAATTCGTACATTCTGTCGCCACGGAGGGTCACTCTCACGCCGATAGGCATACCTCTTCTCAATTTGAAGTTGGAGATATCCTTCTTTGACTTGGTAGCGACGGCTTTCTGACCGGCGATCATGGTCATTTCCTGAACACCTGCGTCGATTAACTTCTTGTCGGCGATACCGAATTTGCCGAGACCCTGGTTCAGACAGATCTTGGTGATTTTCGGGATACGCATCACGGATTTGAATCCGAACTGTTCTTTCAGTGCAGGAAGAACTTCCTTTGTATATTTTTCTTTATATCTTGGTGTGTACATTATTTAATCTCCTCTCCTGACTTTTTTGAATATCTAACTAATTTGCCGTTCTCATTCTTTCTTCTGCCGATGCGGGTAGCGTTGCCCTGGGCATCAATTACCATAAGGTTAGAAATGTGGATCGGAGCTTCTTTCTTAACGATACCGCCGTTGGGGTTTTTGGCATTGGCCTTAGTGTGTTTTGACACCAGGTTCACGCCTTCCACCATAGCGCGGTATTTTTCGACATCCACCATCAGCACCTTGCCTTGTGATCCTTTTGAGTCACCGGCAATAACTTTAACGATGTCGCCTTTTTTGATGTGAATTTTCATTGCTTTTAATTTTTTAATTGTTTTTCAATTGGTCTTTGTCAATTGTCCTTATATATATATTGTTGTGTGGGCAACAATTAAAGTACTTCCGGAGCGAGGGAAACAATCTTCATGTATTGTTTCTCACGAAGTTCACGGGCAACAGGGCCGAAGATACGTGTACCGCGGAGTTCATCACCGGGAGTCAGCAGAACGACTGCGTTGTCGTCGAAGCGGATGTAGGAACCATCGTTTCTGCGGACATGTTTTTTGGTACGTACGACCACTGCCTTAGAGACAGAACCTTTTTTGATATTACCTGAAGGGATGGCGCTTTTCACGGTGACGACAACTTTATCGCCAACGGTGGCATAGCGTTTTTTAGTACCACCCAGAACGCGGATACACAAAACTTCCTTTGCGCCGCTGTTATCGGCCACTGCCATTCTTGTTTCTTGCTGTATCATAACTATTTAGCTCTTTCAATGATTTCTACTAATCTCCAGCGCTTGCTTTTGCTCAAGGGTCTGGTTTCCATAACTCTAACTTTGTCACCGATGTTACAATCGTTTTTTTCGTCGTGAGCCATCAGTTTGGTAGTTCTTTTGAGGAACTTGCCATACTTAGGGTGTTTCAGTCTTCTTTCGACGCTGATCACGATAGTCTTATCCATCTTGTTGCTAGTGACAAGGCCTTCTCTGACTTTTCTTTTATTTCTTTCTTCCATAGCGGGTTAATTATTTCACGTTTTCTTTCAGTTCGCGCATGCGCAATTCGGTCATCAGGCGAGCCACAGTTTTTCTCTGTTCTTTAATCTTCTGAGGATTTTCGATAGGAGAAACGGCGTGGTTCAGTTTCAACTTGACCAACTGTTGTTTTTCTTCCACTAATCTTTCTTTCACTTCAGGAGTGGAGAGTTCGCGTATTACTTGCTGTTTCATTGCTATTAAATTTCTTCTGAATAATCTCTTCTAACTACGAATTTGGTTGCGATAGGCAGCTTTTGTGCGCCGAGGCGGAGAGCTTCCTTAGCCACTTCGAAGGGAACGCCGTCGGCTTCGAACATAATTCTGCCGGGGCTGACGCGGGCCACGAAATATTCGGGGGTACCTTTACCTTTACCCATACGCACTTCGGCAGGTTTCTTGGTCACGGGCTTGTCGGGGAAGATGGAGATCCACAGCTGGCCTTCACGTTTCATGTGACGGGTGATGGCCTGACGTGCTGCCTCAATCTGACGACCGGTGATCCAGCATTCCTCGAGGGCTTTCAGGGCGAAAGAACCGAAAGCGATTTCAGAACCGCGTTTGGTGATGCGTTTCATTCTGCCCTTTTGCGGTCTTCTGTATTTGGTCTTTTTTGGTTGTAACATTGCTGTATAATTTTATTGTTTATATACTATTATTTGTGAAGTCAACGCTGTTAGCTTCTTTTTTCTTTGCGGGGACCGCGGGGAGCGCGTTTGGCAGGGCCCTTGGCTTCCTTAGCCTCGTTGTTAGCTGCGAAGAGGTCTCTCTTGCCATAAACAACACCTCTGCAGATCCAAACTTTGATACCGATACGACCGTAAGTTGTATGGGCTTCAGCGGGAGCGTAGTCGATGTCGGCTCTCAGGGTATGGAGAGGAGTTCTTCCTTCCTTGAAGTGTTCGGTTCTTGCCATTTCGGCGCCACCGAGACGGCCTGAGCAAGAAACCTTGATACCTTCCGCATTGGCGCGCATGGTAGCGGCGACAGCGGTCTTAACAGCTTTTCTGTAGGAGATACGGCCTTCGATTTGTTTGGCGATATTCTGAGCCACCAAAACAGCATCTAAATCGGGGCGTTTCACCTCTGAAATGTTGATTTGGATTTCCTTGTTGGTAATCTTCTTCAACTCTTCCTTCAGTTTGTCAACTTCTTGACCACCTTTACCGATAATCAAACCGGGGCGGGCGGTGTTAATGGTAACCGTTACAAGCTTGAGTGTTCTTTCAATGTAAATTTTTGCGATTCCGGCTTTGAACAAACGTGCGTTCAAATATTTTCTAATTTTGTCGTCTTCGACTAATTTATTGGCGAAATTTTTGCCGCCATACCAATTAGAATCCCAGCCTCTGATAATTCCTAATCTTAAACCTACCGGATTAACTTTCTGACCCATACTTTTTTTAATTAATATTATTCGTTAGTTTCATTATTATTGTCAACTGCAACTTCCTGAGCGCGGCTATCGAGGATGATGGTCACGTGGTTGGAACGTTTTCTGATGCGGTGTGCGCGGCCTTGGGGAGCAGTTCTGATTCTCTTCAGCATTCTGCCTCCGTCAACCATGATGGTCTTCACATACAAATTAGCCTCTTCCAGTCTGGCACCTTCATTCTTAACCTGCCAGTTGGCGATAGCCGATTTCAATAATTTCAATAATTTCTCTGCTGACTCTTTTCTGCTGAATTTCAACACGTTCATTGCATAATCAACATCTTTTCCTCTAATCACGTCAGCCATGATTCTGGTTTTGCGCGGGGAGGTCGGATTATCGACCAAACGAGCCATATAGACATTTTTCTTGGCTTCTTTGCGCGCATCTGCTGCTAATCTTTTTCTTGCTCCCATTGTTTTTATTCTAATTATTATTTCTAAATTTCTAATTTTCAATAAGATAGAACTTCACACTTTTCCCCTCTTCATTTTCTATCAAAATTGGCGGCAAAAATACTAAAAAAAATCATACAAAATCATCTTTATCAAAAAAAAATTTCAAAAAAGTAAAAATGCTGATGTTCAAGCCTATTACAAAGCATTTGCAACAGTGTATAAACAGGCTAATGTTAATTACTCTGACAAAGGAGAAAAAAATTATTTCTTAATGTCGGATGAATTGGCCCTGATTTTTGCAAAAAAGAAGCCCTTGAATGGAAATTCAAGGGGCAAGGGGCTAATAATCTGCAATTTTCGGCGAAAATTTCCCCGAAATCCGGGGAGAGACAGGAAGTGGGAAGATAGATACTCACATAAATAAAAGACGCACCATGAAGAGTCTTTCGTGATGCGTCTTAATATGAGAAATATGTCTTTCTATTACAAATACTACTTCTTTATCTCTTGGCCAATGAAAGGGCAATTTTAGCAGTCTTGGTGTTGCTTATATTGCCTTCATATCTATTCCATGTAATAGTACCGTCAACTATCATATTCTTTTTGTTGAGCAAATCAATGTCAAGGTCATATACAATTTGTTCATAGTATTCATCAACAAGCTGATGAAATTTATCGCTCTTAATGATCAGTCTTTTGTTACCATCAGTAGTATAAGTACCATTGAAGTTGATCACATCATATTCCGGAGCAATAAAAATATTATCGTCAAAATACTCATCGAAATCACATTTAATTTGGCAGATTCCTTCAGTGAAAAAAGTCCACTCATCTTTCAAATCATCTTCGCTATCGCCATCAATAGTGGCAGAAATAACTTTCCAGGTACCAGGAAGGTTAGAGACGTCTTTTTTGCATGAAGACATCAAGGTCACAGTACTAAACAATACAACAAAAATCGCAAATAATCTGATTGTTTTTTTCATAATTGATTAATTTTAGCATTAAAGTGCAAAGATACACAAAATTCCCGAATAATACACAGACAAATATTTTTTTGCATGGACGGCACCGCATGCGTCCCAAAAAACACAGGGGAAAAACACAAAAATTTTTCAATCACCAATTTTCAATCCTTGACACAGCGCACTGCCATGGCCGTTTGCTTATGCACACCATATCCCGTATAGGTCACCGCACTGTAGTAATCCAACTCGAAATCAAGCATCAAATCAGGCCAGATAGCAGATTTGCTGCAACTCCAAAAATAAGCGTCCCTTCCGAAATTATTATTGATGTCACCCCCGCCAAGACCTGCCGGACAGGCGTTAAAATGCGTGGAATTATTGTTTTGCTGCTCGTTTCCGACAGCACATTGCTTGCTGCATTCCTGCCAGCCTGAAGTGGAAGCGAGAGATTTTGCAATATTGTTATAATTGCCATCGCACTGGTGTTCGCTTTGTGTGCCCACAAAAGTAACCAGCTGACTCCATTCAGCCTTACTTGGCACATGCCATCCAAATGGACAAACGCCCTGGACCCCACTAGGATTGGCGCCACTGCAATTTTCGCCATGCATCAAGGCAGACCAATTGTACAAATAGCCATACCTTTCAATATTTGAAGGATTAGCATCAGGAGCATACCGGTACGGCAATTCGTCAGAAACCTCACCAGCACTGCCCATAGGTATTTCCTCCCCATTGGGGAAACGTGTGGTTTTAAGATTCTGGATCATCCATATTTTGTTACCTATCAATACCGCATCATACAAGTGACCGTCAACATCCGCTACCGCATTATGTATAATATCATTCTGCTGAGACGACCCTCCTGCCGACGGCACGTGAGGAGTATTATCGGAGGACTTGTCTTCTTTCTTGCAAGACACCAGTATTGACATTATCACAAAGCTTATCAATAATATCTTTTTCATGGTTACAATTATTTATAATATGTCTGTGCAAAGGTAGTGAATTTTGCTGAATTGTTGATTAGCACATTAAAATCATTTGCTAATTAACGAATTAACTAATTTGCTAATTAATTTTGTATGGCTTCGCCGATATACTTACGTCACTACCCCGCCCTTCGGGCACCCCTTCTAATAGAAGGGGAATTAACCATTAGCACATTGGCACATTAACTAATTTGCTAATTTGCTCATTAAAAAACGTATCTTTGCATTCGAAAAAATTGATCGTCATGAACTACATCGAGACACGCCATCAGCTTCATTCACTGGCAGAAGCGTCGGGACGGGAAGAGAAGACAGCGGAGACCATTTTACACCTGCTGAAGGACTTTGCCCCCACCCGACTCCATACTTTCCCTGGCAACCACAACATCATTGCCGAATACGACTCGGGGGCTGATGGCCCTACCCTACTCTTGCGCGGTGACATGGACGCGGTAGGTGTGGACGAGCACCTCGACCTGCCTTACGCCTCACATACTCCTGGCTATGCCCATAAATGCGGACACGACGGCCACACCACAATCCTTTTAGCTGTGGCAGAACAGCTGCATTTAGATCCTCCCAAAAGAGGTAAGATTCTGCTCTTCTTCCAAGCAGCGGAGGAAACGGGACAGGGTTGTGCCCAACTGATATACAGCGGGGTTTTATCTTCTTACGACATAACTATGGCATTCGCCCTGCACAATATACCAGGCATTCCAATGCACAGCATCACCTGTAGAACTGGCAGCTTCACCTGTGCCGTTATCAGTTGCGAGATCAAATTGGACGGACAGACCTCCCATGCGGCGGAACCGGAAAATGGCATCTCTCCTTTCCGTGCCGCCACAAGCATTACTGAGCAATTGTTGGCACTCAGCCACCCAAGACTGAGCGATGACAATTACCAGATTGTCACGCTGGTGGAATCCCATATCGGCGAAACAGCCTACGGTGTATCCGCTGGCCATGGTGTGTTGCGATTCACCATGCGGGCCAAGAGTGAAGCGCTACTGCAAGCGATGAAACAGAAAACTGAAAATATCGCCCAAACAGAAGTTGACAGAACTCCAGGATTGAGTCACGAAATACGCTGGCTGGAATATTTTGCCGGCGGCCAAAACTCTGAAGAAGCTGTTAACATCGTACAGCAAGCCGCCGCAGACAACGGGTTGACCTATATCGAGAAAGATGTGCCCTTCACCTGGGGCGAAGACTTCGGCCTGCTTACCCAGCATTACCCAGGCGCCCTCTTTGGCTTGGGCAGTGGCACCGACACACCCCCACTCCACCACCAAGACTTCGACTTCCCTGACGAAATAATCGAGACCGGAGTGAAAATGATGGTCTCAATTAGCAAATTAGCAAATTAGTTAATTAGCAAATTAGTTAATGAATTTATTGTGCTAATGAGACAATTAAATTAGCGAATTAATTAGCAAATGATTATCCTGTGCTAATAAACAAATCAACAAATAAACGATTCAACAAATCAACAAATATCACTACCTTTGCAAGCACAAAAAATAAAATAGAATTATGGCCAATATCAAACAACATATCGAGCAGCAGAGCGCTTTCAAATTCATGACCGACGAGTTGCAATTCGCTTCGGCCGTAGGTCGCAAAAAAATGATGCACAGGCAATTTTACACCAACGCCTTTGAGCTGAGAATGGAATTGGACATTCAGGAAGCGGTGTGCCAGTTTGCGGAAAAACATCACAACACCGCCGTCATGGCGCAACTGATTGAACAACTCTGCCATGTGAACGATATCAGCCAGTCGGTGGTCAACCTCATTGACGGCAATGTGCTGGACGACATCCAGCTGTTTGAGGTCAAGAAATTCAGCCTGATTTCGGACAAAGTGTCAAAACTGTTGATGGACAATGGTTTCGACTGGATTCCCTTCCACGATTTGACGGTGGTGATTGACACCTTGGATCCCGACAAAAACCGCCTGCCACAATTCCATATCTATTCCTCCTATAAGCCAGAGCTGGCTGAAATTCGCCAGAAAATCGACCAAAGCACCGATGAGGAGGAAATTGAAAAACTGAAGTGGGAGGAGTCGCAGATGGAAGACAAAATCCGCACCGCACTAAGCAAAAGATTATCCATGAAAGCCCTGCAAATCCAGCAGAATCTGGACCAAATCGGCTATTTGGACCTATTGCTGGCCCATGCCGAGCAGATTCGAAAATGGCAGCTGTGCAAACCCACTATCGTGGAGGACAAGAGCAATACGACCGGATGTTGCTCGTGCTCTGCCGAAGAGAACAACAGCGAAGCAAGCGAATCCAGCAATACGGAAGGTAACAGTCGCTTCACCGGACTCTTCAATCCGCTGGTAAAGCACTCTACGGGAAATTTCCAAGCCATTGACATTGAGCTGAAACACGAACCCACGCTTATCACAGGTGCCAACATGTCAGGTAAAACCGTATTGCTAAAGACTATCGGATTGGCGCAAACAATGTGCCAATTCGGCTTTTTCGTGCCTGCCGCCTCCGCTGAGATAGCCTTGGTGGACGACATCCTCTTCAGCATCGGCGACCAGCAGTCAGAGATGAACGGTTTGTCTTCTTTTGCCGTGGAAATCCTCAATATTGACAAGATTATCAAAGCGGTAAAAGAAGAGCAACAGATTTTGGCTTTAGTGGATGAATTGGCCCGTACCACCAACCCCGAGGAAGGTAAGGCTCTGGTTTCCAGTTTCATCCAGATTATGCAGCAATACCATACTGACGCACTGATTACCACGCATTATGGCGGTTTGCAGTCCGACTGCCGCAGACTTCGTGTCAAAGGATTGAAAATCAAGAACAACGAAAAAAATATCACGCCGGAGAACATCAACCGCTACATGGATTACCAACTGGTGGAAACCACACAGGATGACGTGCCAATGGAAGCCATCAGCATAGCGGAGATTTTTGGCGTGGATGAAGAGCTTACCGCACAAGCCAGACGACTGCTCCAAGAAAGTTGAAAACTGAAAACTGAAAGTTGAAAACTGAAAATTAAGAACAATTCAACAATTCAACAGCTATAACTAAACATCTTTCATTGAAAGGGTTATGCGCTTTCTTTCGATTTCCACGGCGACGACCTTTACCATCACCTTCTGGTTCAGTTTCACCACCTCGTTAGGGTCTTTCACAAACTTGTTGGCGAGGCAGCTCACATGCACCAGTCCGTCCTGATGCACACCAATGTCCACAAAACAGCCGAAATTGGTGATATTGGTCACAATACCCGGGAGCACCATGCCCTCTTTCAAATCGTTGATAGAAGTCACGGATTTGTCGAATTCAAAAACCTCATAATTCTGACGCGGGTCGCGGCCCGGCTTATCCAGTTCCTGCATAATGTCGGTCAAGGTAGGCATACCCACCTTATCGCTTACAAAGTCCTTCAAATTAATTTGCTTACGCAGCTCCGCATTTGCCATCAAATCGGCCACGGTACAGCCCGACTTCTTGGCCATCGCATTGACCACGGCATAGCTTTCAGGGTGGACAGCGCTGGCATCCAAAGGATTTTCGGCGCCACGGATACGCAAAAAACCCGCGGCCTGCTCGAAAGCCTTGGCTCCGAAGCGGGGTACCATTTTCAAGGCATTACGATGCGGGAACGGTCCGTTTTCATTACGGTAATCCACAATATTTTTGGCCAAAGCGGGTCCCACTCCTGAAACGTATGACAGCAATTCTTTGCTGGCCGTATTCACTTCTACACCGACTTTGTTCACGCAACTTTCCACAGTTTCCTGAAGACTTTCCTGCAAGCGGGTTTGGTTCACATCGTGCTGATACTGCCCCACCCCGATAGATTTCGGATCGATTTTCACCAACTCAGCCAACGGGTCCATAAGGCGTCGGCCAATGGAAACCGCGCCACGAACGGTCACATCGTAATCCGGGAACTCTTCACGCGCCACTTCAGAAGCAGAATATACCGAAGCCCCACTTTCGTTCACCACCACAGCCATCACGTCACGCTCAAAAGGAATGTGGCGGACAAAGTTCTCCGTCTCGCGTCCTGCCGTACCGTTACCGATGGCGATAGCATCGACTTTATATTGCAATACCAAGCGTTTCAGCTTATCAGAAGCCAGTTTATATTGGGCATGTGGAGGATGCGGATAAATAGTCTCGTTATGCAGCAATTTACCTTGTTTGTCAAGAATTACCAGCTTGCAGCCCGTACGGAAGCCAGGGTCGAGTGCCAGCACTGTTTTCTGTCCCAATGGCGGCGCCATCAGCAATTGGCGCAGGTTGGTCACAAACACTTTGATGGCCTCCGTGTCTGCCTTTTCTTTATAGAACTTCCGCATTTCCGTCTCCATCTGTGGTTGCAGCAAGCGTTTATAGGAATCAGCGATAGCCATAGACACTTGCTTGGCACAATCATTATCGGCACGCAGGTAATAATGCTCCATCATTTTGAGGGCACGCTCCTCATCGGGAGCGATATACAAACGCAGGAAGCCCTCTTCCTCACCGCGAAGCATGGCCAACACGCGATGAGATGGAGCCTTGGCCAAACTTTCCGAGGCCTTGAAATAAATGGCATATTTTTCACCATCTTCTTCCTTTCCTCTTACAACTTTGGAGCTGATTACCGAATAAGTACGGAAACGATTACGGAGAGATTCCCTGACATGTATATTCTCACTAATCCACTCAGCCATAATATCACGTGCCCCTGCCAAGGCCTCATCAGTGGTTCTCACGCCTTTTTCAACATCCACAAACTTGGCAGCAGTGGCTTTCACATCAATAAAACCTTGACGCATAAGCATTTTCGCCAAAGGCTCCAAACCTTTCTCAATTGCCACAGAACCTCTGGTTTTCCGTTTGGGACGATATGGCAGATAAAGGTCCTCCAGCTCACTCATCTTCATGGCATTACTTATCTTTTCTTCCAATTCAGGCGTCAATTTCCCTTGTTCTTTTATGGAATCCAAGATGGCGGCACGACGTTTGTCCAGTTCCACCCACTTGGCATGAAGATCTCTGACCGCAGCGATTTGCACCTCGTCCATGCTATCAGTAACTTCCTTACGGTAACGGGCAACAAAAGGAATGGTAGCACCAGATTCTAAAAGTTCCAATGTGTTTTTCACTTGAAGTTCGGTCAGTCCCAGTTCCTGGGATATCAAAGCGGCGTAATTCTTCATTTTTTTTGATTTGATACAAGATGCAAAATTACACAAATTCCTCGAATAAGCATTATGATGTTATGCTGTGAAATTGTGATTCCATAATCAACAACGAACAATTCAACAAAATTTAGTACTTTTGCAAAATTTTATGCTGAAAGCAACGTTACTGTAAATAAAACACTTAAAGATGCGAGAGAGACTTTTCCGATACGGTTTTTTCCTACTGACACTTTTATGCGTGCATAGTGCCATGGGGCAAGAACTGAACTACGACGGATGTCTCAGCCACTCACAACTCTACGAATTGTATAGCGGGAATGTGCAAAGCATGGGACAGATGATGGGACGGCAACGTTTTTTCATGGTATCCAGCGACAACAATGTTACCTTTATGTGGAATGGTGACACCTTGGTGATGAACCTATGCAACTGGCAATTCTCCCAAGGTTTCAACGACATTTATGTCAACGCCTTTTACAAAGAAGGTTTTCACAACTTCGTGGAATACAACACCACCGCCGCATGTGCCAACAAACTCTTGCAAGAGTGCAAAGAAAAGTACATGGAGCAATATGACGACGAGACCTTTGAGCCTGAAGAAAGCAAAAACATATCAGACAGTCTGAGTTTGTTTCCGATAATAAAAAAGACCTCACCCCAGCTAACTTTCAATTTCAGGGAAGGGTATCAGATTCTTTTTCCTGAAGAGAACTCTGTCAACGACCAATTCCTGATACAGATATACAACCCCAAAAACTTCAGTCAACTTATCAGTCTCAGCAAAACGCAGCTGGAACAACAGCTTTTAGCAAGGCAAATCAAAGAGCAAACCATACTAAAGAATATGGCAGCAGCTGATTCCTTGGCCAAAATAGAGGAATTTCCTGCCGCCATCCAGATGTTGGAAGAGGTTTACGACCTGCTGCCCGATTACATTCACACTGTGGACACGAAATTAGGAGCCATCAAAAAACAATACAAGGAAAAGAAAATCCAAACCTATACAGAGGAAGGGGAAAGGCTGTATTATGCAGGTGATTACAATGGCGCAATGGAGATGTTCTCAAACGTGTTGAAAGAAGACATCAACAACAAAAACGCAAAAGAACGCATTGACAATATCGGCAGAAAAATGGACATTCTGCACCAGCGCGGACAAGTCACCTACGAGTATCGCGAGAGCAACCCGCAAAACTATAGAGAATTTGGCGAAGCTCTTGAACAAGAACTCAACCAACTGGTGGACAACACAAACGATGGCACATTAGACATGAGATTCTCCATTATTTTCGACACCATGGGAATCAACCAGTCTTATTACAACATCAACAGTTTTAACACTGTAGCCATTGACAAAAATTTGCCCATCTTGCAAAATCGCATGTCTAAACTCTTAGGTCACAAATCCTTACAACCAAGTTCTCGCGAAGACATATTCATTCGTTCAACCTCCACCTTCAACATCAACATGGATTGGAGGAGTTATGAGCAGCAAGTTGCCAAGAAGCGCAAGAAAATTGCCAACAAGTCATCATACAGCCTCAACCCGCTGATAGAGGATGCTTTGACCAACGACCCCAGGATGCACTATGGAACATACTTTTTCAACGTCAAAACCAAGAATTATAACGACCGAGCATACCACGACATCAGTCTGACCAAATACAAAACTGTTGGAGGAGAAGCATTTATATACGGATTGATACCTGGTTTAGGCACGCTGATAGCCACACAAGGCAAAGAAGGAGCTGCCTGTATGGTCCTGTCGCTGCTCTGTTACGGCGGAGCCACCACCTCATACGTGTTCTATAAGGATTTCAAGAAGAAATATGACGAGACACACGCCTCGCTCAACGAGAAAGACGAGAAAGCCCTTAGAACCAAAAGGGAAGTATGCAAATGGGCAGCCATTGGCGGGGTAAGCATAGGGGGAACCATTCAACTTGGCGGCATGATTAAGGCTATGGTGAGAGGTATCCAAAACAAAAAACACTCGAAAGAATTGCGACAGGCCTTGCAATACGAGCCCATCGAAATCAAAAAGGAAAATATTCATATTCAATAAATTACAAGATAATGAAACCAAGAGTACGCTTTGCTCCCAGTCCCACTGGACCACTTCACATTGGTGGAGTCAGAACCGCATTATACAACTATTTGTTCGCCAAGCAGAACGGTGGCACTATGATTCTTAGAATTGAGGACACCGACCAGACCCGCTTTGTAGAAGGCGCTGAGGAATACATCATCGAGGCCTTTCAGTGGTTGGGTATTAAATTTGACGAAGGCGTTGGTATTGGCGGAAATTACGGTCCTTACAAACAATCGGAGCGCAAGCCCATGTACAAGCAATATGCCGACCAGCTCATCAACAACGGCTGGGCATACTACGCTTTTGATACACCAGAGGCATTGGAGCAGAAACGCAAAGAATACGAAGCCGAGAAAAAAACCTTCCAATACGACTGGCACACCCGTGAGAGCATGACCAACTCACTGACACTCAGCGCAGAAGAAGTTGCACAACGCTTGGCCAACGGCGATGCCTACGTAATCCGTTTCAAACATACACCTGATACGGAGATTTTGGTAAACGACATTATCAGAGGCGAGGTCAGAATCAACTCGAACATATTGGATGACAAAGTTTTATATAAATCAGACGGGATGCCGACTTACCATTTGGCCAACATTGTGGATGACCATTTGATGGAGATCACCCACGTAATCAGAGGTGAGGAATGGTTGCCTTCTGCCCCTCTGCATGTGATGTTGTACAAGGCTTTTGGCTGGGAAGCTCCCCGCTTCGCCCACCTGCCGCTTTTGCTCAAGCCTGACGGCAATGGCAAGCTGAGCAAACGCGATGGTGATCGCCTTGGTTTCCCTGTATTTCCGCTGCAATGGAAAGACCCCAAAAGCGGCGAGATATCTTCAGGTTACCGCGAATCCGGCTATCTGCCCGAAGCCGTCATCAACATGCTGGCACTGCTGGGCTGGAATCCCGGCAATGACCAGGAGGTGATGTCGATGGACGAGCTCATCCAGCTGTTCTCCTTGGAGAAGATCAGCAAGGCCGGCGCCAAATTCGACCTTGAGAAGGCCAAATGGTTCAACCACCACTACCTGCAAGCCTACCCCAACGAAAAGCTCGCAGAGAGCCTGAAAACGACCCTGCAGGGCAAAGGACTCGATGCCGACCTGGACAAAATCATCCGTGTAGTGGCATTGATCAAAGAAAGACTGTATTTTATCAACGATTTATGGTCACAGAGCTACTATTTCTTCGAAAGACCCACTGAATACAACGAGCAGGTCATCAAGAAGAGATGGAAAGAAGGCACAGCAGCGCATCTGCTGCACATCGCTGAGTTGCTGACTTCCACAGTGCCATTTGACAAGATGTCCGCCCATGACAAAGTAATGGACTACATTCGCGGCAACGAATTGAATATGGGACAAATCATGAACAGCTTCCGCTTGACCTTGGTAGGCGATGCCAAAGGTCCTGATTTGTTTGAAATCATTGACATTCTAGGCGTAGAAGAGACCATTATCCGATTGAAGAAAGGAATTGAGTCAATTAGCAAATTAGCAAATTAGCAAATTCGTTAATTAGCAAATTAATAAAAAAAGCCCGCTTGGTAGCGGGCTTTTTTTATTGCTTGTTTTGTTTATTTTTCGTAAACAATAATGCTCTTTTCTTTGTCGATGGTGTATTTGCCCCACGCATCGGTAATGAAAGCGTCGCCAATCACAAAATCGGCAGGCAGGCCCTTTCTCACCACCACTTTCACATTCTCGTCATAGTCATCGCCCACACGCAATTCCTCGAGATAAAGGATAGCATCGGGCTTGATAGATCCGTCTTCCTTGTTAATGGCATTTTCCACATCCTCGAAATCATTGGCCTTGATAATCATCTCTTTCAGCAAGCGGGATGCCAAAGTATAGCTGATGGCCACCTCATCGGAGTTCTCACCGATTCTGAACTTGAAGGACTTGTTATTCGCGATACAATTACCTTCAACGTTATTTTCAGTGATAGTTACAGGAACAGTACGACGCTGCACCACTGCGATGGAACTGCTTCCGTGAGCGGCGGCGATTTCATCGCTTGACGGCACATAGTCGGTACGCAGCACAATGAATTCTGTACGACGGTTCAAAGCGTTGGCGGCTTCCTGTTCTGCTTTTGGCAGAGAGAGGATATATTCCTCGGTCAGCACAGTACCCTTGGGGTAGAAATATTTCTTGCCTTGATAGGTATAAGTATAATCTTTCTCAAATTTACGGGGGCTATACTCACCATAACCTTTAGCCACGATACGACCAGGAGCGATACCCTTTTCGTTCACGAGGAAGTCAACGCAAGTCTGGGCACGGTTCTGAGACAGAATTTCGTTCTTCTCATCAGAGTCACGGTAGTCGGTGTGAGACCTCAACTCAACCACCAAGGTCGGGTTCTTCACCATGATATTGTACAAGTACATCAAAGAATCTTTATACTGTGGTTTCAGATCCCATTTTGCCAGGTCATACAGAATCTCGGGCAACACGATAGGTTGAGTTGGAATCGGATCGAGTACGAAGTCCTGTTTCAGGTCGGTATTCTCACTCAGACCGATAGTTGTCTGTGTAGCGGTATTGTTTTCCTCCCAATATTTCGGTTTGGTCACACGCATAGTGTAGGTGGTGTTTCCCAGAATTTTGGTCTTATCAAAATAATAGTAACCCTTCACATCGGTAGTGGTCTTATAGGAAGTACCATCAGAGCCGACAATTTCCACCTCAGCACCATCGATATACTGCAAGGTAACGGCATCCTTCACATAACCGCCCAAAGAATACACGAGGGGACGTAAAATGAAATAATAGATATCGTCACCGCCACGGCCACCGGGTCTGTTGGAGGAGAAATAGCCCTTGGCAAGATATGGTGATTTTGACTTCGGGTCAAGAGACTCGGTCTCATCAAAGAGCATACCGATTTCGTCCCAGCAGGAGTTGATAGGCACCATCATATTTTCAGCTGGTTGGAACTTTCCGTCTTTCAATTCGGAAACGAAAATATCGAGACCACCCATGCCAGGATGTCCGTCTGAAGAGAAATACAACTCATTCTCCCCACGCATAGCCGGGAACACTTCCTGACCAGGGGTATTCACATTTGGTCCGAGGTTGGTGATATTACCGAATTTAGCAGATTTCTTCGCACGTGTAGCCTTGTAAATATCATAGCCACCCAATCCACCGGGACGGTTGGAAGCGAAGTAAATGGTCAGTTCATCGGGCATGATGAAAGGATGCACATAGTTGAACGAATCAGGTCCCAGGACAAGCTTTTCGGGTTCGCCCCATGATTTACCTTTCTTCTGAGAGACGTAAATATAGCATCCATAAACCTGTTTCTTATCCTGAGGACATTTAGTCAGATACAATGCGGTACCTTTCTTATTGGCAGAGGCTTCTCCTTCATTCACACCAGAATTCAAGGTTTCACCTTCATCCAATGGGGTGATAGGAGACCATTCACCGGGCCAAGAGGTATTTTTGCTTTTCGGTTTATCTGATTTATAAATATCAGAGAAAGAAACACCTGTCCACTGGTCGGTACCCTTACCGGTAGAACCCTCACGGTTGGAAGTGAAGATCAGCTGATTTTGTTTTTCCGGGTTACCCCATCTCACAGCCCATTCATCCTGTTTGGTATTGAATTTCTTCAGATTTTCAACTTCATAGCGGGTAGGATTATCAGTCCACACCTTGGAATTCTGACAACCTTGGATACGAACGTCAGCACGGGTATCCTCTGGAGCGCGTTTTTTGTAATTGTTGTAATATTTCAAAGCCTGGTCATATTCACCGCGGAGGTTATAGATGCTGCCCAGATGGAAAAGGATAATCGGATTATCCTTCTGGTAGTTCTTTTTTTCCAGACGCAAATACTGCTGTTCAGCTTTTTTCAGGTCACCCATGATGCGGTAACATTCAGCGATTTGGAAAGTGACACGCTGCACTTCCACCCTGTTCTTGCTGATTTTCTTGATACCTTTTTTATATTCTTCCAGAGCCTTCTCGTATTTGCAGTTTCTGAAATCATTATCGGCATCCCGCAATGTTTGGGCTTTCACAGCGCCAACAGTCATAAAAACTGCCGCCAGAAAAACAATGAATGACCTGTATATTTTCATAATATTACAATTTTTCAAATTGAGGGTGCTAAATTAAAAAAAATAATTGAGAAAACGAATGCTTTCCCAATTATTTTTTTCATTTTTTTATTTTACTTCAGTCTTAACTCTCTTGATATTCTTCTTTCCTCTCAGCATATCGTATGCCAACGGGTTGGAAACGAAGATACCTGAATAAGTACCGATCAAGATACCAGCGAACATAGCGAAGACGAAACCACGGATTACTTCACCACCGAAGATGAAGATAGCCAACAATACCACGAGGGTTGTACCACCGGTATTGATTGTACGGCCCAAGGTGCTGTTAATAGCGGCATTGAAGTTGTCGTAGTTGTCGCGTTTCGGATACAGGGCCAAGTTTTCACGCACACGGTCGAAGATAATCACGACGTTGTTGATGGAGTAACCGATTACCGTCAAGATAGCGGCGATGAAAGACTGGTCAATTTCCATGGAGAACGGCATCACCTTGTAGAACAAGGAGAAGAGACCGATGGTCAGCAAGCTATCGTGTACCAAAGCGATCACACCGCCCATACCGAACTGCCAATTTCTGAAACGGATAGCGATATAGATGAAAATCAGCACGAGAGAAACCAACACGGCCCAGATAGCGTCCCACAACAATTCGCTTGCGATGGTGGGCTGAACTTTCTGTGAGCTCTGGATACCACGCGGGTCAACCTGCTGAGTAAATTCTGATTCGGAGATGGATTCTTTCAAATAGAAGCCTTTCAATGCGTTGTACAACTTGCCTTCACATTCTTTATCCACGGAGGGATCATTACTGTCGATTTTGTAGTTGGTTGTGATACGAACCTGGTCGTTACCACCGAAAGTCTTCACTTCAGGATTGCCGCCGAATTCTGCTGCCACAGCTGCACGAACCTCATTGGTTTTCACATCCTGGTCGAAGCGGACCACATAGTTTCTACCACCGGTGAAGTCGATACCAGGTTGCAGTTTCAGAGTGCAGAAAGATATGAGGGAAATCACAATCAAAGTGCCTGAAATTGCGTAGCATATTTTTCTCACTTTCAAGAAATCGAAATGAGCGTTTCTGAAAGTGTTCATAGTAAATTGATTACCGAAGGAGATTTCTTTACCCTTAGCCAGACGTCTTTCAAACACCAGACGGGTGATAAAGATGGCGGTGAACAAGGATGAAAGGATACCGATAGCCAGTGTTGTGGCAAAACCCTGTACAGGACCTGAACCGAAGATGTAAAGGATGATAGCGGTGATTAAGGTAGTGACGTTACCGTCGATGATAGCCGAATAAGCGTTCTTGTAACCTTCGTCAACAGCCACTCTACTGCCTTTACCTGCGCGGAGCTCTTCACGGATACGCTCGAAAATCAACACATTGGCGTCCACTGCCATACCCAAGGTCAACACCAAACCGGCGATACCAGGCAAGGTCAGGACAGCGCCCAAGGAAGCGAGCACACCCATGATGAAAAACATATTGGTAAACAGTGCCAAGTCGGCCACCAGACCGGCGCGGCTATAATATAAGAACATATATACCAATACTAAAACAAATGCCAACAAGAAGGAGAGCAAGCCAGCGCGGATGGATTCCTTACCAAGGGTAGGACCAACCACTTCAGACTGAACGATATTCACCTGGGCTTCGAGGTTACCGGAATTCAAAACGGTAGCCAAGTCCTTAGCCTCATCAATGGTGAAGCTACCTGAGATTTCTGAGTTTCCGTTGGGAATTTCGCTACGGATGCTCGGGTAAGAATAAACGAAGTTATCCAAAACGATAGCGATGCAGGTCACTTTTGACTTGTTGTCCACAGCGGCACGGGTAATCTTACGCCATTCGTCTGAGGCCTGGTCTTCCATTGACATGGTCACCACAACACGGTTGTTCTGGTCAACATCCTGGCGAGCAGAACGAACCACGCGTGCACCACCAATGGTCTCAGAGCTCAATTTCGGTCCGATACGGTCGTTGTTCTTTTTCAAAGGAACGAGCGGCATAGCGTTGTTGAAACGTTTTTCGGCTGAGCCCCAGTAGAAGACTGCGCTCTTGTCACCCAAAATACGCTGCAGTTCGGGAAGCATGGCGTCGATAGCCTTTATATCAGCTTCTTTGAAATAACCGATTACCAAGCCGTCGGTACCAGCCACAGCCTTGCTCATGATAGCGCCCATGCGGGTGTCAATTTCTTCATCTTCATCTTCGTCTTCTTCGGTAGCAGCCAATTGAGCTTCCAAAGAAGTAAGTTCAGCGGTAGTGTCAACAGTTTCCTGCGGACCATTAGCGGCCAGTTGTTCGGCAGCTTCTTCCTTGGCTTTCATTTCCTTGGCTAACTGTACATCAGCTTCATAGAAACGCTGTTGAATTGATTTGCCATTCACGGGATCGTTATAAACTTCCCAGAATTCCAATTTTGCGGTGCTCTTCAAGAGGTCGGTTACACGTTCAGGTTCCTTGATACCAGGAAGTTCGACGAGGATACGGCCACCCTGCAGACGCTGGAGGTTGGGCTGAGCCACACCGAAACGGTCGATACGGGTACGCAAAATCTTGAAGGTACGGTCAACGATTTCGCTTGACTCGGTTTTGATGAAGTTCACAATCTGCTCATCAGTTGCGTTCTTAATACCTGAACGCTCGCCGAAATAGGTACGGAGGTTAGCGTTTTCCAGACCAAGAGCGGCTTTTTCCTGGTTGAAAGTATTGACAAAAATGTCAATGAAATCACCACCATCGGCAGTATATTTGGCATTAGCCTTCTCGAAAGTGTTGGTAAACAGCTGGTCTTCGGTATTGACAGCCAGACTCTGAACCACATCGGGGATAGATATTTCGAGGGTCACGTTCATACCACCCTTCAAGTCCAAACCCAAATTGATTTCTTTGTACTTACAATCTTTGTAAGTGTTGCCCAAATATACGACAGAGTCGTTCATACTGGACAAGAAATACTGCTCTCTACTGGAAACAAGTGAGTCAACGAGATAATTTTCACGCATCACGTCACCATTAGCAGCTTTTTTCACCTCTGTAATGGCAGCTTCATCATTGGCATAAGCCTTTGCTTTTTGTCCCACACGCCATGTTACAAAAGAGAATGATAAACAATACAAGCAGATTAATGCTAAAAGTATTGTAAAAAACAGAACTAAACCTTTGTTACGCATTGCTTTTATTTATTTGATTATTAATAATTTAGATTTATTCAACATAGTAAAATTTTAGCTTGCAAATATACAAAATATATTGATATGTGCAAGGAATATTTTAAAATAACTTTTTGGGGTAATTTTTCGGGGAAACGTGAAGGCGTGAAGACGGGGAAACGGGGAGACGGGGAGACGCTCACTTCGTTCGCTCGGGGAGTTTCGCACTATCGTGATCAAGGGGAGACATTCGCTTCGCTCACTCGGGGAGACATGCACTGCGTGCATTCGGGGAGTCGTACACTGCGTGTACTCGGGAAGACGGAGAGACGGGAAGACGAGAAGACAGGGAGACAATATCGTATAACCGAGCGAACGAAGTGAGCGACTTCACGAGCGAGCAAAGCGAGCGTCTTCCCGTTTCACACCAGATTCCGCTTGTCAATCCCCCAGAGCAGCTTCTCGCGGATAATGCGATAGAAATCGGTGTCCTCGAAAAGCACCGTCTGGATACGGAATTTTTCTTTGGTAATGCGTAGTTCCACCGGGTTCTCCACTACCACACGATGGGAATCGAGGGCCAATGAGAAGCTATTGTTCCGGCTTTCCACTACGATACGGATTTCCTCGTTGGCAGAAATGACCATAGGACGCACTGCCAACGTATGGGAAGCGATAGGGGTCAGCACATTGACATTGGCATCAGGCACAATGATAGGTCCGCCGCAGCTCAAGGAGTAAGCGGTGGAGCCTGTCGGAGTAGCGATAATCAGGCCGTCGCCCCAGTATGTATTCACGGGTTTTCCTCCTACCCATACTTTAATGGCGTTGATGGAGTTCTCGTCCGAAGTACGCACCGTGATGTCATTCAGTGCAAAATTCGAGTCAAGTTGCAGAGCTTGCGAACTTTCCAGGTGTAGCAAGGCCCGGTTCTCGAGCACATATTGCCCTGCCAGCAACTTCTCGAAACACGGCAGGTAATTGTTGCGGTTTACCGCGGTCAGGAAGCCGATACGTCCTGTATTGACCCCCAGAAGCGGTATATTCAGATCACCCACCAAATTGGCGGCATCGATATAAGTGCCATCTCCACCAAAAGACAAAACAAAGTCAACGGGTTGTAGCCGGCTCAATTCCTCATGGTTGCTGAAGTAGCCGCTGACCATATCATGATTTTCACAATGTTCAACAACGGACTGTTTCTCGCAACTGCGGGACGCAGTTGCCCACATTGAAGAATCATCACTTCGTTCACCTGACGAACGCTTCTCGCAACTGCGGGACGCAGTTGCCCACATTGTCACCTCTTTGCAGTGTTCATGCAGGAACAGCTTGCAGCCCATATCATGCAGGGCTACAAGCACTTCCCGTATAAAAAGGGTATCGTTTTCGTCGCCATGGCGACTGTAAACCGCCAGTCTCACTATGCGTATTCCTTCACCTGGATTTCTCCGTCCAGAATCATGTTGGCATTCATAGCCAAGGCTTTCATTTCATCCTCGCCTGGATATACAGCCACTGGAGCAATCCAAGAGATGTATTTCTTGATACGGTTCACCACGGGCACACCGTAGGCGATACCGCCAGTCAGGATGATGGCGTCAACTTTGCCTTTCAGCACCACCGCGGCCTCACCGATATACTTGGCCACCTGGTATGCCATCGCTTCTTCCAGCAAGTCGGCTTTTTTGTCACCTTCCAAAGCGGCTTTTTCAATAGCATACGCATCGTTGATGCCAAAATATGCCACATAACCGCCCTGTCCGACAATCATTTTCTTCACTTCTTCGTAAGTATATTTACCGCTGAAGCATACATCGATAATCTGGTTCATCGGGAGGGTTCCTGAGCGTTCGGGAGAGAAGGGGCCTTCACCGTCCAACGCCTGGTTCACGTCTATCACACGGCCTTCCTTGTGGGCGCCAACGCTGACACCACCACCCATGTGAGCCACAATTAGATTCAAGTCTTCATACTTCTTGCCATTGTCATTGGCATACATTCTGGAAATTGCCTTCTGATTCAAAGCATGGAAAATGGAAAGTCTCTCAAATTTGGGATGACCGGAGATACGGGCCACTTCCTCAAACTCATCCACCACCACAGGATCGGCGATATAGGCTTCTTCCAGACCGATGGACTTGGCGATACTGTCGGCAATCAAACCGCCCAAATTGCAGGCATGCTGACCGTTATAACCTTCACGCAAGTGTCTCTTCATCAAATCATTAACCTTATAGACACCTGAGGTTAGCGGTTTCACCAAACCACCACGCCCCATCACGATGGCAATGTCATCAAGATTGATATTATTGTTTTTCAGTTCCTCCAAAATGGTGTTTTTTCTGAAATCATACTGGTCGGCGATAGAACCGAAGACAGAGAGCTGCTCGGTTGAATGTTTGATGTTTTTCAGGAATACCTGCTGCATTTGGTCGAACACAGCGATTTTGGTGGAAGTTGAACCTGGGTTGATAGCTAAGATTAAATGTTTCATTATGTTTATTTTTTTAATTGATATTTCTGCGGGCAAAGTTACGGAAAATAATTCAATAATACAAGCGTCAATTTTTTTCCTGCAGAGGCGCACCATGGCATGTCTCCACGATGCGTGTTCACATGAGACGGTATAAGCTCTCTACAAATCCAATCTTGATTGTAAATATCTCACATACTGACTATTAGAATAATCCACTCCCAACGAGTCCGTCAACATCCGCAGCAATTCCGCATCCTTCTTCTCATCAAAAAAACGATGTTGGTTATATACCTGGTAAAAAGCAATCATCGAGCTGAAAGATCTTGAATGTTTTGTGATAAAATCACGAAGAAATTGTTGATGTGCCACTGTAGCCTGATTGTAACGTCGCTCCACCTCACTTCGCACGCTGTCATTATCCATGTAGTACTGATAAATCTGGAGCAAGGTATCAGTATATTGCGCGAATGCGGCCAAGGCGCTGTCCAATTGCCACATCAATACCGCATCCTCCGGTCCTTGCACCCGATAAGTGCGGATGAGTCTGTTGGCATCGGCACTTATATGCACCGTCTGACCACATTTAACCAAAGTGGTCAGTCCATTGTCAGTGGAGAGACTCAGTTGAAAAAAACCAGGCTCATCAATTGCCAGAAAATCCGCAAGTTGTTTTTGTCTTATATTGAATTTGAATGAATTGTGTCGGACCACTGAAGAATCAAGCTTTTGCAAGCCATCAGGGGTCAACAAGGAAAGATGCAATGTCCGTCCGTTCCCGTTTTCCAACTCACCTTCAATCCTAATATCGTTTTTATGGGAACAGGAAAACAGCAGAAGCAAAGACAAGGAAAAAGCCAGCTTTCTCATTTCAATAAAGATATGTTGGTCCAAACTGGATAATGGTCTGACACGGTAAGTGAGTCGTAGGTTGTAAAGCCAAAGCTCTTGAACCGGCTGTCATGGAAAATATAGTCAATACGATAAGAGGGGAAGGCATCGCCGCAGTAGGTGTGTCCCCTGCCACCTCCGCTTGTGCGGAAAGCATCCTTCAGGCCATGGCCGATTTTATGATAGGCGTATGAAACTGGCGAATCGTTGAAATCGCCACAGACAATAACTGGATAACGACAGCTATCTATATGTGCCCTGAGCGTTTCCGCCTGGCCTTGACGTTCCAGAAAGGCCTTACCCACTTTTTTCGACAGAATTTTGGCCTTTTTGTCGAGATTTGGATCATCCATTCCATGTGACACTATTTCTTTGCCCATTGCATAGTCATTGGCATCCATGCGCATGGAAGCCAAATGCACATTATAGATTCTCAAAGTATCCCCTTTATACTTAATATCCACATAAATAGCGGCATTGGAAGAGGTATCGCTCTTGAACACATAATCACCTTGCAAGATTCTGTACCTGCTGAAAATAGCCAATCCGAAGTGATAGTCCTTTGATTTGCTGTTAATCGGGAAAAACTGATAGCAATTCCGCTTGACATTATCGAAATGGAGAATGTCTATGATAGTGTCAGTGGTCGGGAATTTCAGCTTGCCACTGGCATCGAGGAAGTATTCTTGCACGCACAATATCTCGGGGCGTTCCCTGCTGAAAAGATCATACACCTGATTTCTCTTGATATCGCGCATGGTTTTGGTTTTCTCATCGTACAAGCCAAACAATCGGGCATTATAGCTCATCACCTTTACACAGCTGGCGCAGACCGAAGGTTTTTCGGTGGGGCGTAATTGGTAGCTACGGTCTATATTGTTGATATTGAGCAGGATCATGCTGACAGATATCAACGAAAAACGATAATCGACAATCAGCCAAACAACCACAAACACAGCATTAGCCAACAGGAGATAGAAGAACGCCAATCCGCAGTAGCTGGCAGTCAGACTGAAAGAAGGCGGCAGGTAAGCCGAAGCAAATGCCAAAAACAGGGTCAACGCCACTGCCACATTGGCAACAATCAGGAGCAGTTTAAGGATTCTGCCCACCAGTGACACCTTTTGCTTTAATTTCGACTGTTTTTGTCTTCGTTTTGCCATGACAGACTATCTTTTTGAAGCTTTGAAAAGTATATCCTTTTCCTCACGGGTCAAGGAATCGTAGCCCGACTTGGAAATTTTGTCCAGAATTTCATCAATACGCTGTTGTTCTTGAAACTTGCGCGCATTGTAATCCTCGTCACTCATAGTACGTACATCTTCTTCCTCGTCATCATCGTACGAAGTGGCAAACTTTATTTTCCTTCGTTTACGTTTGCTCCCTTCCGGATAGAACCAATGTCCACCCGTACCATTATTGCCATCATAATGTCGCCACGCCATAATCAGCAAGAAGCCGAAGAGCATACCACCCAGGTGGGCAAAGTGGGCAACACCATCAGCGGAACCAAGTACTCCATACAGCAACTCCAGCGCACCATAGATTACCACGAACCACTTGGCTTTGATGGGCAGCAGAAAATAAACATAAATTTCGGCATTGGGATACATCATACCGAAGGCCAACAATAAACCGAAAACTGAGCCAGAGGCACCGATAATATTGAACGAATTAAGAAAAGTCTCACGGAACTCCTCCATCTGGGGCACAAATTCCATCACTGCCGACGGATGAGCTTGCAGATAGAGCAGATTCTGGGCGATGGCCGCCTGGTTGATACGATCGACATTGGCCAGCTGGCTGAATGTGTCAACAGAAGGGGCTGCCAAAAAAGCGTCAATCAAAGCCAAAGAAGAGTGAATTTGGAAATAGATAATCAGGTAATGAATCATTGCCGCACCAATACCCGTAATCAGGTAATAGCACAAGAAGCGCCGTTCACCCCATGCGTTTTCCACGGAAGCACCAAACATCCAGAGGGCGAACATGTTGAAAAACAAATGACCGAAGTCACCATGCATGAACATGTAGGTGATGATTTGCCATACATGGAAGTCAGAAGCCGCAAAATAATGCAAGCCAAAAATGGCGTCCAAATCAAACTTGCTAGCCAAAACTATCTTAGCCAAAAAGAACAAGCCATTGATTATCAACAAGTTTTTAACAACCGTCGGCAGGATATTGAAGCCTCCGGCCCGAATTTCATTGCTCATATTTTCGTCTGTGATTTAAATATGCAAAAATACGAAAAAATATTAGCAAATTGGTTAATTAGTTAATGTGCTAATTTTCAGGGGTCAGGGGTCAGGATTCAGGGGTCTGGGGTCTGGGGACAGTTAAGTTGAAAACTGAAAACTGAAAATTGAAAGTTTTTTAATGTACGGATTATTTTGGGGGAGTCTCGCACTTCGTGCTCGAGGGGAGTTTTAATTCTCTTCTATAAGATTCGATGGAGAAGCGGGAGCAGAGACGAAGCTTGCTTTAGCTATGCCGAGCGAGAAGGGGAAGGAGGCAAGGCCTCCAACGGGTGTCCGAAGGCCGGGGTAGTGATTCTGAATTATGAATTTTGAATTATTTTTGTATCTTTGCTCCAAAATAAAATTCACCAATAAAAACACAAAAATATGGGTAAAATCAACGATGGCTGGTTCCATACATGCAGATGACCATCACCAAATTCTACGAGAAAATACGCACGGAATATGAAGGTGCTGGCACAGAGAACACAGCTGTTGGAAATGCAGAAATGGCATAATAGAAATTTATCAAACAAATACCATTGAATTCGTAGATACGCGGCTTGCCACGTCTCTACCATCATTTAAAAGGAATGACTCCATGAAAAAAAACACGCTCCTATTCCTTGCGATGCTGGTCATTTTTGGCCAATTAGCCGCACAAAACAAATCTGACAAAATATTAGTATTGACCTCGCCCGACGGAAAGCTGGTAAGCCATATTGCAGCAAACAATGAAGGCATAAACTACGACCTTGTTTATAATGGTGTAGTACTGATGAATCCTTCACAACTTGGGCTGAACTATGACATTCTTTCTGAAGGGAAAGCACTAAATCAGCCTTCTCCTACGGGATTAAGTTATATATACACAAAAGACGGCGTGAAGAAGAATTCCATGACAGTGAAAAAAGTCAGCAGAGCCACCGTTGACAAAACCATTTCATCTCCTTTCACTCGACAAGCCACCATGCGCGACCACTGCAATGAGCTGAGAATACAACTCAAGGAGGGTATCACCATTATTTTCAGAGCATACAACGAAGGCCTTGCATACCGTTACTGCTGGGAAAGAGTACCCGGTAATGTGACCAACGAGATGGTAGAGTTCCGTTTCGCCGGTGATTGGCAGGCCACCGTGCCTTACGTCACCAACTTTGACACAACCAACCATGCCAGCCAGTACAATTCCTCTTTCGAGAACCTATACACCACCCTACCCCTCTCACAACTCGACCCGCGCCGTTTATGCTTTCTGCCGCTACTGGTGCACGGTCCCAACGGCATCAAAATCTGCATCACTGAGTCAACCCTTCTTGACTATCCCGGCCTCTACCTCAAAGGAACTGGTCAAGCTGGCATCTTGCAAGGCGAAAACGCCCCACTGCCCAAGCGTGTGGAACAAGGCGGCCATAATAATCTGCAATTGATAGTCAAAGAACGGGAAAAGTTCATCGCCGAAAACATGCACAAGGAGAGACTCTTCCCATGGCGTATTGTGATGGTCGCTCCCAACAGTGCGGAATTGGCCATGAACAACTTGAGCTACATTCTTGGAGAGCCTTCACGCCTCACAGACCTCAGCTGGATCAAGCCCGGCAAGGTGGCATGGGACTGGTGGAACTGCTGGAATATAGGCGGAGTAGATTTCGAGGCGGGCATCAACAACGACACCTATAAGCATTACATTGACTTTGCTTCACGCTACGGCATTGAATATGTCATTCTTGACGAGGGCTGGGCTGTCAACAAGCAGGCCGACTTGTTCCAGGTGGTGCCGGAAATCGACCTGCCCATGTTGGTAAAATATGCCACGGAACGCAATGTTGGCATTATACTCTGGGCCGGCTACTATGCTTTCGACCGCGACATGGAGCGTGTGTGCCAACACTATAGCAAAATGGGCGTCAAGGGCTTCAAGATAGACTTTATGGACCGCGACGACCAAATAGTGACCGACTTTTACCATCGCGCCGCAGCAATGTGTGCCAAATACCATTTGGTAGCAGACTTTCATGGTGCTTTCAAGCCCGCAGGATTGAACCGCACCTACCCCAATGTACTCAATTTCGAGGGTGTCGCAGGTTTGGAGCAACTCAAGTGGGCACCTTCCTCATGGAACCAGGTACAATATGACGTGGAAATTCCGTTTATCCGCCAAACTGCCGGTCCGATGGACTATACACAGGGGGCTATGCACAACGGAGCAAAGTATTGCTATTTCCCTTGCTGGTCAGAGCCAATGAGCCAAGGAACACGCTGCCATCAGTTGGCACTATATGTGGTGCTGGAATCTCCGCTGAACATGCTCTGCGATTCACCGACCAACTATGACCGGGAACCCGAATATACACGTTTTGTAGCCGGAATACCAACGGTATGGGATGAGACACGTGTACTGCAAGGCGAAGTGGGAGAATATATCGTCACCGCACGGCGCAAAGGCTCCACCTGGTACATTGGCGGCATCACCAACTGGACTGCCCGTGACCTCAAGATTGACCTCAGCACCTTGGGCATCCAAGCGGCAGCTGTAGAACTCTACACCGATGGTGCCAACGCCCATCGCAAAGGCAGCGATTACAAACATGAGACGCTCAACTCCTCGCCCTCTACGCTCAACATACATCTCGCCGCTGGTGGCGGCTTTGTGGCGAAAATAGGAAGGTGATTTCAGCCCTAAAAAACCTGGTTTACAAAGCCATTTTTCTTGGTAATCGGGCTTCCGCAGTGAATGCATTTTTTGTTCATAACCTTTGAACGCCAGAATACGTAGATTATTTCTGCTTTTTCAAAGATTTCAGCTTAAAATTTGTCCATTACCTCGTTGTTTCTGTTTTTTTCCAAGGAACCCTAACGGAGTTCATCAGCATATAGTTTTGTCCTACTCAATCAAACAAGATATGAGCAGAAGATACTGTTATGCACATACCGTCTCTGCGCAAAGTATCGCACAACGATCTATAATGGCATTGGCACTTTCAAAACCCACATCACACACTTTCTTGTTCCTTGTGCCATCATAGCCCATAGACAAATGCATAACGTCATAACCACTTACAATGGTGGCTAAAAGTTTTCGGTCTCGCTGGCTTGCAGCTTCCTTATATTTTTCTACTGACGGGCGACCTTTACCTTTACGCACATGCAAAACCGCATCAAGGGCTACAAGACAACCATTCCAAAGAATGTTACCAGCGGTCTTGATATATTTGCTATCAGTATAATTCCCCAATTCTGGGTCAAAATTGGCTTTTTCAATAGTCTCTTTGGCATTAGACACATATCTGCGAGCTTCTTCTATAGGATCTTTCTTTTCCATTTTATGGTTTATTTTTGAAACTTTATTTTCGAGGACTCATCTTGGTTGTTGAAGTAAAAAGAGTGTTGCAAAGATATAACAGAAAAAGATGTTGTACTATTTTTTCTGAAAATTTTTCAGCATTGAAAATCAATAAATTAGAAATTCAATTAAAATAATTTTTAAGTTTTAAAATAATTTCATGATGAATTTTAACAATTCTCCGTCTGTGCAATGCAATTTTCCAGTTAGTCTTTGTTCAACTTTGAAACCAGATGATGCCTACCACTCCCTAATAGCTGCTTCTCATAGCCCTTAGAAGTCGGAAGCCATACCTCGGCCGTGGTGTTGGCAGGAATCAGGATGTCCCATTCAAAACGGTCAGAGGAATTATTCTTGCCATTAGACTTAATGCGTTTCCATTTACTCTCAATAAGGCCGCTGACTGACAGATAGGAACAGTTCACATAGTCCAAGCCTTCAATGGGATAAGGTTTCAGTTGAATCTTACAATAACCAGGTTCCAATGCCCGGATGCCGCCCAAATATTCGTAATACCAGATGATAAGGTCGCCAAGCAGCATCACATGGTTGCCCGAATTCATCGAGGGGTCTCCAGTGTCACCATTCCAAAGTTCCCAGATGGTGGTGGCTCCTTTGCGCACCATATAGCCCCAGCTTGGATAGGTGTCGTTTGTGGCCAACTTCAATGCCAGGTCACCGCGACCGTACTCGGTGAGGGTGCGCATCAATTGCTGAATACCTACCACACCTGTAGAAACGTGGCCGTCAAATTCATTCACTGTTTTATCGATGATGTTGGCAAAAACCTTTTCTTTTAGTGTTGATTTGTTTATTTGTTGATCTGTTGAATTGTTGATTTGAAAGGTGGGCTTTGATTCATTATCGTCAGGAACCATGCCGAAGGCAAGGGGCAGAATATTGGCCGTAACCGTGTTATGGTCATAGCGGCCGGTGGAAGCATCAAGATATTTGGCATTATAGGCCACGGTGACCGTGGTAATTTCATTGCGGAAGAAGTCAGCATCATCGTCACGGCCCAATAAGTCAGCAAAATGAGCCATTTTACCAGCATAGTAAACATAGTAGGGCGTGGAGAGGTTAGCGGGCCATGTCATCCGGTTGGTATCGCGTGTATGTATCAGCCCCGGGCTTTCGGGTGGCACGCACCAGTCACCGTAGGTGTCGCGGACGAGGATGCCGTCTTTGAGATAGTATTTCTTCATGTGAAGCATCCAGCGTTTCATGGCATCGTAATGTTTTTGAACAGGCTGAATATCACCAAAACGGGTATAAAGCATATCGGCCACGGTAATGAAAGCCCCGGGCCAGGTCATATTGTCGGTATAATTACGCCAGTAGGCAGGAACTACATCTGAGAGTGAGCCATTCTCCAGCTGGCAGTCCTCAAAGTCCTGCAACCATTTGGCATAGAGGCGATGGTTGTTGAAAATATAGCTTTCGCCATAATTGCCGGTAGTACGGTCGCCGGTCCAGCCCATGCGCTCATCGCGCTGGGGGCAGTCAGTGGGCATACTGCGGTAATTGCCACGGATGCCCCAAGTGGCATTGCGATAAACCGCATTCATCATCTCGCTGGAACACTCAAAACTGCCGGTCATCGGCATCTCGTCGGATAAAACCAAGCCGGTAAAGTTTTCAGCTTTGGGTTCGTAACGCAAGCCCGATATTTCCACATAACGAAAACCGTGATAGGTAAACATGGGGTGAAAAAAACCTTTTTCCCCAGCAGCAATGTATCGGTCGGCACATTCTGCGGAACGAAGATTGTCGGTATAAAGCGCACTGTCTTCTGTAAGAATCTCTGCATAACGGAAAATGATGGTGTCACCAGATCTCATGTCAAATAAATTTGAAATCAACACTCCCACCATATTCTGCCCCATATCAAGTATCCATTTATCACCCTTTGGGAAGAGTGCAACAGGTGTCAAATACTCCTGTGCCTTGATATTGGGATTGGGTTGGGGAGTGAGTAGTGACATCGGATCAGGCCGCTGATAATCGTCTGGTAGAGGACTACCAGTAACAACCGGATACTCTCGTGCCACCCGATGACGGGGATTATAAATATCCTCGCGGTACATATTCTGCCGGTCATAGTCAACCACCGCCACTTCCCAATGGCTGTCGTCGAAACCAGACACATCCCAATCACCAAGGTCAACGCGCGCGTCGTAAGTTTCCCCATCAAACTCATTGCTCTTGCGGATAGGGCCACGGTTAGTGATACGCCACCCCTCTCCACTCACTATGGTATCAGTGGTACCATCAGCATAAGTCACCTCCAACTGCAGTAACAGTTGCGGAAGACCATAGTGTGCAGCATGATTGATGCCGCACCATTCCAAGTAATTGGTATCGTGACGCACAGTAGTGAAGCGACCAGCTTCAAGTATTACTCCAACAGTATTTGTATCGTTTTCGAAGAGAAGATCCGTCACATCGTATGCATTGAAATAAATGCGACGTGTATAATCGCTGAGGGTTGGTTTCAGCCACTCATCAGGAGCGACTTCACCTCCATTAATAGCAGCACTATAAACTCCCAAACCGCTGATATAGAGCCGAGCTTTGCTAATGTTCTCTTTCAAAGAAAATTCCTTGCGCAGATAGCGGGCTGCAATAGCGGTATGACCATCAAGCTTGTCATCATCAAAATCACGGCCAATCCAATGGGCGTGCCAGTCGCCAGGAGAAAGAAGGCTAATCTCGAAGTGATGGATGTCGCTCTCGAGATGTAGTATTTTTGTTGATTTGTTGAATGGGTGATTTGTTGAATTGATATTTTTCTGTTTTGTTGATTTGTCGTTTCGGGAGTACGTAACGGTAGTATAAAGTTTCCACCAGCAACAATCGCGGCTTTTAAGCGTTTTGCCCTCGTAAGGAATATAAAGCATCTGATTTGAAGCTACTATCTTGCTGTCCCATAAGTCGCCAATGCCCTTGCGGGCATTTTCCTCGCTGCTGGCCACAATAATGCGGTATTCCGTCTGAACCACATTGTTTTCTTCCGACTCGTACTGCCAGCTGAAACGAGGCTCTGCGGTGGCCAATGGCTGGCGGCCATCCTGCATCTCTACGGTGAGAGAGGTCAATTGAATTTTACCGCCACATGCCGATAAAAAGGCTGCAAGAAAAAGGATAGAAAGCAGATGTTTCATTTTGCCGAATGTCATTCTTCAATATTGCGTTTTTTGTTTGTGCAAATATATGTAAAATTTCCTCTATATTTTTCTTCGGACGCGATGAATTGCGTCCCCACAATAAAAAAAATTATTCGTCTGTGTATAATTCAGAAATTTTATGTAAATTTGCATTTCAGTTTTTCCGTTACGGAAATTATATAATGAATATAAACCTATTTTAGTCTATTTATCATGAAGAAAAAAAACATAAATCCTTTTATATGTCAAGGTTACGAAAGTCCAGAATACTTTTGCGACCGAGTTGAAGAGACTGATAATATGACCTCAACACTCTATAATGGGCGAAATATCACACTGATTTCTCCTCGAAGATTAGGCAAAACTGGGCTGATTTGGAACACCATACACCACATCAAATCCGAAAACAAAGACGCAATTTGCATCTATATCGACATCTTTCCCACTAAAAATCAGAACGAATTTGTGCGCATGTTAGGCACTGCCGTGCTTAACGAAACACTGTCGAAAAGCAAGATGTTGGGTAAGAAAATGTTGAACATGCTCGGCTCGTTAAGGCCGGTTCTCGGCGTGGACCCCTTCACAGGAATGCCCAATGTGACACTGAACGTGGAGCCAACGCAGACTGAAATGACTATGAGGAGTATTTTCACCTACCTCAACAAGATTCAACACGAGGTCTTTATCGCCATTGATGAGTTCCAACAAATCAACGAATATGCTGAAAAGGGCACAGAGGCAATGCTCAGATCCTACATACAATTCTCGCATAACATTCATTTCATCTTCTCAGGCAGCCGGAAACATCTCATGTCAGAAATGTTCGCCTCTCCGCAACGCCCTTTCTATCAAAGCACAGATATGATGAACCTCACGCCTCTTGATGAAGAGACTTACTATCAATTCGCCAACCGGTTTTTCGAAGCGAAAAAAGGGGAACTGAATCGCGAGGTGTTTCATGAACTTTACGACACCTACGATGGCTATACGTGGTATATTCAATCTGTGTTGAACAGGCTCTATGAAAATTTCAAGACAGTATCCACTTCCACCCAACTTTGGGAGACTATATTGAATGTCGTAGGGAGTAAAGCACCTCAATATGAGAGCATTCTGTCGTTTCTTACCGACAACCAGTTCTCATTGCTCCGAGCTGTAGCGAAAGAGGGGAAGGTAGGACAACCCATGGGCAAGGAGTTCATCAAGAAATACAGTCTGTCTGGTGCCAGTAGCGTAAAAACCGCCATAGATGTTCTGTATGATAAAGAATTGCTCTATCGCACACCCAATGGCTACATTGTTTACGACCGGTTTATGAGCCAATGGTTGCAAAGAATATGAATGGTTTCTATAGCCTTTTCGGCCCTACGGGCCTATTCCGCCCAAGATGCTGCGTGCGTAGGCCCTGCCGATCGGCGAGGGGTACGGTCCTGTGCGACTACATTCCAATCGGCAAAGATCTTTTAGTTCCTTTTCCATCTTTGGCAAAGGAACAAGAAAAATTTTGTATCTTTGCATGCTAAAAATTTTGACCATTGAAGAAGAAAGTCTGCTTACTGGGTTCTACGGGTTCTATGGGGGTTCAGTCATTAGAAGTGATTGACGAACTATCTGATTTGCTTGAAGTTGAAGTTCTAGCGTGCTACTCCAATGCAGACTTGCTTATCCGCCAGGCCAAGAAGTTCAAGCCCAACGCAGTGGTCATTATCAAGGAAGATTTATACCAACAGGTGAAAGACGCCCTGTGGGACGATGACATCAAGGTGTTTGCCGGGGAGTCGTCGCTGTGCGACATTGTGGAGATGAGCAGCATCGACATCGTGCTGTCGTGCATTGTGGGCGTGGCCGGTCTGAAACCCGTTTACCGCGCCATCTGCTGCGGAAAACCCATCGCCTTGGCCAACAAGGAAACACTGGTAGTGGCAGGCGAACTGATGACCCAGGCCGCTGTGGAACACCATGTGCCGCTGCTGCCTGTCGATTCGGAACACTCAGCTATTTTCCAGTGCCTGGCAGGCGAATGGAACAATCCCGTTGAAAAGATTATCATTACCGCTTCCGGAGGTCCGTTCAGAGGTAAAAATGCGGATTTTCTGAAAAGCGTAACCAAAGAGCAGGCACTGAAACACCCGAACTGGAGCATGGGCAACAAAATCACCATCGACAGCGCCACCCTGATGAACAAGGGTCTGGAAGTAATCGAGGCCAAGTGGCTGTTTAAGGTAGGCTTGGACCAGATTGAAGTGGTAGTGCACCCTCAGTCCATTATCCACTCGATGGTGCAATTTGCCGACGGCTCGGTGAAAGCGCAGTTGGGATTGCCCAGCATGAAGCTGCCCATCCAGTACGCTCTCACCTACCCCCAGCGGGAAAGCAACAAAATGCCCCGGCTGAACTTCGCCGACTACCCATCTTTGACTTTTGAGAAACCCGATACCCAAACCTTCCGATGTTTGGACATTGCCTATAGAGCCTCCCGTGAAGGCGGCAACCGACCTTGTGTAATGAATGCTGCCAACGAAGTGGCTGTGGCATTATTTTTGCAGGACAAAATCGGTTTCAACGATATTCCAGATATCATTGAAAGCCAGCTGGCGGAAATACCCTTTGCCCGCCCTAAAAGCATTGAGGAGTATTTGGAGATTGACCAGGAAGTGAGGAAAAGATTACAGGGGATAGGTTACAGGGGTCAGGGGTCAGTGATCAGGGGTCAGAAAGAGGTAGAAGGTGGAAGTGAATAGAATTTAAGGGTTAGTGATTAGATGCGGTGGAACCGCAACCCACGCATAGGTTACAGGGGTCAGTGATCAGGGGTCAGAAAGAGGTAGAAGGTGGAAGTGAATAGAATTTAAGGGTTAGTGATTAGATGCGGTGGAACCGCAACCCACGCATAGGTTACAGGGGTCAGTGATCAGGGGTCAGAAAGAGGTAGAAGGTGGAAGTGAATAGAATTTAAAGGTTAGTGATTAGATGCGGTGGAACCGCAACCCACGCATAGGTTACAGGGGTCAGGGATCAGGGATCAGGGGTCAGTAATCAGGGGTCAGAAAGAGGTAGAAGGTGGAAGTGAATAGAATTTAAGGGTTAGTGATTAGATGCGGTGGAACCGCAACCCACGCATAGGTTAGGAGGGTTAAAAGATTATTGGATGTTGGATTACAGAATGACAGAATGATTGATTGTGAATTATGAATTGTGAATTGTGAATTTTAATATAGAGATTATGGGAATTGGAATGCAGGTTTTAGGCCTGATCGCAAGTTTAAGCTTATTGGTGTTCGTGCATGAACTGGGACATTATTTCTTTGCACGTATTTTTCATACTCGGGTAGATAAATTCTATCTGTTTTTCAACCCCGGTTTTTCCATTATGAGAATGAAGAAATGCGGAGACCAGTACCGTTTCAGTTTCTTTTCCTCCGATTCACCGGAAGAATGGAAGAACTATCCCGAAAATACCGAATGGGGCATCGGCTGGCTGCCTTTGGGCGGCTATTGTTCTATCAACGGCATGGTTGATGAGACCACCAAGGCTGACCAACTTTCCGCGGAGCCCCAACCTTGGGAATTCCGTGCAAAACCCGCATGGCAACGCCTTTTCATCATCATCGGCGGAGTATTGATGAACTTTATCACCGCCCTGATTATCTATGTTGGTGTGATGTACCATTATGGCAATGAGTATGTGCCCGTAACCGAAGCCACCTATGGTTTGCAATTTACCGAAAGCGCGAAAAATATAGGTTTCCAGAATGGTGACAAGATTATTTCTGTGGATGGTAAAGTTCCTGAGACCATGGGAGAATTTGCCACCTCATTGCTAATTGACGATATCAAAGAAGTGAAGGTAAACAGAGATGGGGAAATTGTCAGCATCAGCATTCCCGATAATTTCGGACAGCAAGTTCTGGCTGCTGGCGACAATGCCGGTTTCTGCCAGTTCAACTTCCCCTTCGTGGTGGATATTGTGATGGAAGATCATCCCGCTGAGGCTGCTGGCTTGCAGCATGGTGACTCCCTCGTGGCCATCAATGGCGAGGAGTATTTCTCCTTCTACGATTACCAAAGCACATTGTCCCAAAACAAAAACAAGGACGTGGAACTGAGCTTCTACCGTGGCGACTCCCTCTATCAAGCCACCGTTCACCTGACCGAAGAGGGTGTTATCGGTGTTTATCCCGTCAATCCCGCAGTATATCTCACCTCCAAAGTTATCAAATACGGATTCTTCGAATCCATACCTGTGGGCATCAAAAAAGGATTCGAAACCTTGGCCACATACGTTAAACAGTTCAAATTAGTGTTCACGAAAGAAGGAGCCCAGCAATTGGGTGGTTTCGGCACTATCGGCAGCATCTTCCCGAAAGTATGGGATTGGGAGCGTTTCTGGAATATGACCGCCTTCTTGGGCATCATCTTAGCCTTCATGAACATCATCCCCATCCCGGCGTTGGACGGTGGTTACCTGCTGTTCATCATCGTGGAGATGATTACCCGCCGCAAACCCAGCGACAAGTTCATCGGCATAGCCAACACCATTGGTTTCACCCTGCTGATCATATTGCTGATTTACGCCAACGGCATGGATATCATCCGGGCGTTCTTCAAGTGATAACCATGCCTAAAAAGTCATAAATCGGCCTATTGTATAGTTGTAAAACAAATTGTATAGTTGTAAAACAACGTATATCAAGCACATACATCATGCACTTTTTATTCTGGTTTGTACTCTACCCTCTCTCCCTGCTGCCATTGTTCATTTTATATGGCATTAGTGGTGTGTTATATTTCTTTCTGAATCATATAGTGAGATACCGAAGAAAGGTCATCGACCAGAATCTGCGGAATTCTTTTCCGGAAAAAAGTGAGAAAGAACTGGCTAAAATCCGGAAACAGTATTACTGGCATCTGGCCCAATTGGCTGCAGAAATGCTGAAGATGCTCACCCTCAGTCGCCGTGGCGTAAAAAAACGCTACTGGAGCAAAAATCCCGAGATTGTCAACCGATTTTTTGAGGAGGGGCGCAGTGTCATCATCATGTCGAGCCATTACAACAACTGGGAATGGATGGTACTGAGCTTGGACATGCAGTTCAAGCATCATGGCGTGGGTGTGGGAAAAGCCAACAGCAACAAAAATTTCGAGAAACTCATCAACAGAGCGCGTACCCGTTATGGCACAGAAGTGGTGTTCGCCGACACCGTACGCCAAGTTTTCGAACGCTACGAATCACAGCACACACCATGCTGTTACATGATGCTCAGCGACCAATCCCCCAGCAACCCCAAAAGCTGCTATGTAACCGACTTCCTGAACCAGCGTTCGGGGATTATTTTCGGAGCCGAACACTTCGCGAAAAAATACAATCTGCCTGTCATCTATTATCAGGTTATCAAAGACCATATTGGTCATTATCATCTTGAATTTGAATTAATCACAGACAAACCCAACGAAATGGAGCATGGTGCCATCACCGACAAGTATGTACAACTGCTGGAGCAGACCATTCGCAAGCAGCCCGCTTACTGGCTGTGGAGCCATCGACGGTGGAAACATGATTTTTCGGGGGAACGGGAAGACGTACACTGAAGTGTACTCGGGAAGACGGGAAGACGATAATCTAACCGAGCGAGCGCAGCGAGTGCCTCCTCGAGCGAATGAAATGAGCGACTCCCCGAGCAAACAAAGTGAGCGTCTTAACGTATCAACAAATAAACAATAAAAAAACTATGAATAAGACTATTGAAACAATACTGCAACACCGCAGCATCCGGAAATTCACCTCGGAGAAAGTCAGCAAAGAAGACTTGGATCTGATATTACGTTGTGCCTGCAACGGCTCCACCATGGGCAATATGCAACTTTTTAGCATTATTGTCTCCACCGACAAGCAGATGATGGAGAAAGCCGCACCGCTGCATTTCAACCAGCCCATCGCCACCAACGCCCCGCTGATGTTGACTTTCTGCGCCGACCTGCACCGCTTCAACCGCTATTGCGAGTTCCGCGGCGCCGCCACCGACTGCTACAGCAACCTGCAATCGTACCAGTGGGCGGTCACCGATGCCATCATCGCCGCCCAGAACGCCTGTGTGGCTGCTGAATCCCTGGGGTTAGGTATCTGTTGGTTAGGCACCATCACCTATCAGGTGGACAAATTCATTGAACTGCTACAACTGCCCAAAAACGTCATTCCCGTGGCATGTATCTCCATTGGCCATCCCGATGAACAACCTGAGCTGACCGACAAACTGCCTGTGGAAGCGATGATTCATCAAGAAGTATATCAGGATTATTCAGAATACGATATCAATAAACTGTATAAGGGAAAAGAAGCTCATCCCAACACCCTTAAAATTCTGGAAGAAAATAAGTTAGACAATCTCGCACAGGTTTTCACCGAAAGAAGATACACCAAGAAAGACAATGAGTTTTTTGCGGAAGTATTGAAGAAAGCGTTGCAAGACCAAGACTTTTTGGCCAAAGAATAATGGAAAATATTTTCACACACGAACTGTCGCGTTATTCCACCATTATTGTAGGAAATGGAGAGACTCCGCAGGGAGAAATCCCAATGCTGTTTCTTCAACATGCCCATTTCATTGTGTGCTGTGATGGGGCCTTGGACAAGATGCTTAAAATCGGCATAAAACCTGATGTGGTCATTGGCGACTGCGATTCCATCTCAGAAGAGAGGCGGCAGCAATTCAAGGACATCATCATCGAGGACAAAGACCAAGAATGCAACGACCTGCAGAAAGCCCTGAAATATTGCCTAAAACAGCAGTTCGGACCTGTAGCCATATTAGGAGCCTCAGGACTACGCGATGACCACCAGCTGGCCAATTTGTCAATACTAAACATGTATGCCGAGCGCATGGACCTAATCATGGTAAGCAATTACGGCCTGTTTTCTTTTATCTCTGAGGACACAACATTTGCCTCCACTCCTGGGCAGGAAGTATCAGTTTTCAGTTTTGACGGACAAGCTCTTTTCAGCTTCATCGGACTTCAATACCCTGTCCACAAACGCCGCTTTACCCAGCTATGGGAAGGCAGTCTGAACAAAGCGCTTGGCAACAGTTTTACCATCACTCTCAACAATGGCAGAGGAGTGGTGTTCAGGGAGTTTTGTCAAATAGCGAATTAGTTAATGTGCTAATTTACGCACTTGCTTTTTCTGGCATCAGTATCGCACAGCGGTCAATAATGGCATTGGCGGAATCAAAACCGGCATCACAAACCTTCTTGTCTTTGTTACCATCGTAACCCATCACCAAATGCATGGTATCATAGCCAAAGCTTAGCAGTCGTATAAGTTTGCCATCACGTTTACTGGCAGCCTCCTTGTATTTCTTTATTGAAGGCCTCCCCTTGCCTTTACGCACATGCAGCACCGCATCAAGTGCAATCAGGCAGCCTTTCCACAATATATCTCCCGCGGTTTTGATGTATTTCTTGTCTAAATACGAATTTGTTTCCGGATCATATTTAGCTCGCGATATGTTCTCTTTAGCATTGGACACATACCTTCGGGCCTCTTCAATAGGGTTCTGAATCTCTGTGTCTTCCATAGTTTTCTCTTTTACTTTTTGAAATTATATTTGTATGTTGTTACACCCCTGCTTTAGTATAAAAAAGTATATGGCAAAGATACTATGGAAAATGCTACCATTCAATACCTTTTCGAAATTTTTTCGTATTGAAAATCAATAAACTAGAAATTAAGTTATAATATTTTAACAATTATAAACTAATAATACTGGAGATTTTAACATTAGTTCGAACGAAAACACTATTTCAAAAAGAGCAGTCAAAAGAATCAATAACAAATATGACTTTCAAGTTAAAATACTTCTACTCATATCTCAGTGCGGCAATAGGATCCATGTTGGCGGCTTTCTTAGCAGGGTACCAGCCGAAGAATATGCCTGTGGCTGCACAGACAAAGAACGAGATGATAATGGCACTCTGGCTGACCACAAATGGCCATTTCAGGACGTATGATAGCAAATACGACAGTATCAATCCCAAAATAATACCTATCACACCTCCTATCAGACTCAAAATAACACTTTCGGACAGGAACTGCAGCATGATATCACGATTTTGAGCCCCGATAGCCATGCGCAGACCGATTTCCTTGGTTCTTTCCGTAACGGTTACATACATGATATTCATGATACCGATACCACCCACTATCAGTGAGATAGAGGCGATAGCGGCCAGCAGCATCGTCAACATCTGGGTCACCGAGCTCATGGTGCTCAACAATTCTTCCTGGGTACGGATGTCAAAATCATCCTCAGCACCTTGGGCAATCTTGTGGTTGGCACGCAGAATATATGTAATTTCCGTAGCTGCCAATTCAGACTCCTCTTCAGAAGTAGCCGAGGCGAAAAGCATGTTGAAATGTGTGATAGCCATAAAACGCTTTTGCACAGTAGTATATGGAGCCAACACGATATCATCTTGGTCTTGTCCCATCTGGTTCTGGCCTTTGGATTCCAGCACTCCGATAATCTTCATCGGGATAGAGCCGAAACGTACTACCTGCCCTATCGGATTTTCCCCATTGGTAAACAGATTATCCACTACGGTCTTACCCACCACACAAACTTTATTGTAGGTTTTCACATCCTCATCAGTGAACATAATGCCACTTGCCAGCTTGTACATACGAATGTCGAGATAGCAAGGAGAAACACCCTGAATCTGGCCTGGATGGTTGTTCGAGCCAAATACGAGTTGCGCCCCTGTACTCACCGAAGGAGACACGTGGGCCACATAGCGAGTATTTTGCTCTAAAGCACGCAAATCTTTCATATCCAACGACTTTGCACTGGAATTTCCCATATTGACACCTCCACGCATCTGTCGTGCCGGCATAATCATAATCATGTTGGAACCCATGCCTGACAGCTGCTCACGCACACTCAACGTGGAACTCTGCCCCAAACTGACCATGGCAATCACGGAAGCAATACCGATGATGATGCCCAACATGGTCAGAAAGGCCCTGCTTTTGTTGCGCAGCAAGGCTTTAATGGCAATCTTGACAAGATTCAATATATTCATAGTCTAAATCTTAAACTCTTTATATTCTTGCAGGGCTTTGGCCGCCGACTGCGTTTCAACAGGCACATCCTCAATGATATTACCATCACGAAGTTTGATAGTTCTAGATGTAAATACTGCAATATCAGGCTCATGTGTCACAAAAGCGATAGTTTTTCCCTTATCGTGCAAATCCTGGAACAAGCTCATGATTTCGTATGAGGTACGGGTGTCGAGGTTACCCGTGGCCTCATCTGCCAGTAAAATAACCGGGTCATTGACCAAGGCGCGGGCAATGGCCACACGCTGCTGCTGACCACCAGACAGCTGATTGGGCAGGTGTTGCATACGATTCTCCAAACCCACCGCTTTCAAGGCCTCCACAGCCCTCTCATAACGTTCCTTGGCAGAAACCTCAGAATTGTACATCAGTGGCAACTCCACATTCTCGATGGCCGTAGTACGAGCCAAGAGATTGTAATTCTGAAAGACAAAGCCAATCTTGCGGTTACGAAGTGTTGACAGTTCCTTCTTCGACAAAGTATTGACCGACACACCATCGATACAATAATCGCCAGAGGTAGGACGATCGAGGCAACCCAGGATGTTCAGCAAAGTGGATTTTCCTGAACCACTGGTACCCATGATGCTGACGAACTCACCTTCCTCCACAGAGAAAGTGACCCCATTCAGTGCATGAACATCCTCGTTACCCACGCGGAAAATACGCTTCAAATCTTTTATTTTGAGAATCTCATTGCTCATAGCTTATCTTTGTTTGCGTTGGGGAGGTCCCATCATAAACGGGTTATTTCCTTCTTTCTGTGATTTACCAGGCATTTTCATTTCGGTTATAGAAACAACCACCTCTTCACCTTCACGCACGCCCTCTTCAATCAAGGCTTTCGCTCCGTCGTTCAAACCGGTTTTCACCTTCTTCTGCTCCACAATATTCTGATGTTTTACCCAAACCGTCTTGCTTTCCACGTCTCTCAAGCTCTGTGTCAACTCTTCCTGGTTGGCATACAGACCTTTGAACTCCATGCCTTTTTTCTTCATGACTTCCATCATACTCATATCAGGCGTAAAATATAAGGCTTCCATAGGAACCGACACGCCCACCTCTTTGTTCACAATAATGGAAACACTGGCAGTCATACCCGGAAAAAGTTTTTCTTCAGGATTGGGGGCATCAATAATAACCGTGTAAGTCACCACATTGGAAGTGACCGTAGGCTCCAGACGAACCTGTTTCACCGTACCTGTAAAGACATCCTCAGGGAAAGCGTCCACCGTAAAAGTCACAGGCTGACCTACTTTTACCTGACCGATATCTGCCTCATCCACATTGGCTTCCACCTGCATTTCCGTAAGGTTGTTGGCGATAGTGAACAAGGTTGGCGTGTTGAAAGAAGATGCCACCGTCTGTCCCTCTTCCACAGCCTTGTTGAGCACCACTCCCGAAATCGGTGAGTAAATCATGGCATATCCCAAATCCACTTTCGCCTTCTGATAATTGGATTTGGCCGTCACCAATTGATTTTTTGCCCTGATCAATTCATCCTCAGCAGCATCCAGGGCTTCCTGCGTGGCCGCCTTGTTGTCAAACAAAGATTTGGTTCTATCGTATGTGCGCTGTGCCAGTGTCAAGTTACTTTGTGCGTTAGACACTTGTGCCTCCGACTGTTGCACTTGCTCCGACAAAGTGGAGCGATCCAACTCGGCCAGCAAATCACCTTTTTTCACTTCGGAATTAAAATCAACATACAGTTTCTCCACCTTGCCAGACACCTGCGTGCCCACATCCACCTTATACACAGGTTGGATTTCGCCTGTGGCTGTTACCGTCACCTCGATACTGTCAAGCTTGGCAGGTTCGGTATTCAGCATCATGTCATGTGATTTGCCGGACTTCAAGGCGAAAAGTGCCACCAGCAAAATGATGACCACCGCCACAATGATGCCCCAGATAATCAGTTTTTTCTTCTTTTTTGCTTCCATTATGTTGTTTTTTTTGTTTTTATGTTCTTTATGACTACCCCGCCCTTCGGGCACCCCTTCTAAAAGAAGGGGAATTATTTTCTTATCGGATAAATGATGTACGTCTCCCCGAACTAACACAGTGAGTGTCTCCCCGTCCACCAATCTTAACATCAAAATGTTACCATCACTCTCATCATTTTCAACTTTCAGTTTTCAGTTTTCAACTTTCAGCTTTATAAGGTCACGGGGACACCCATCAGGATGTCGAGTATTTTGCGCTGCAGGACAAATGAGTACTTGTTCTGCATGTAGGTATTCAAGGCCGAAAGGTAATTGTTCTGTTGTGTCAGCAGATCTGCGGCGGTGATGGTGCCATACATGAATTTCATGTTGTACGCATTGAAATTGGCAGCGTAGGCTTTCTCTCTAATCGTTGACACACGATAATTATTCTCCGCCTCATTCACTGATATATAATATTTCTCCAGATCCTGCAGAATGTTGTTTTGCTGGGCCAGTAGGTCATTCTCTGCCTGTTGCACTCCTATTTTCGCCAATTTCACATTGGCTCTCGCGCGATTCTGGTTGTAAATGGGGATATTGAGTGACAGGCCCACATTCTCGCCCAAGCGCTCGCCCAATTGGGTACCGAAATCCCCATTTTTTGCGGAATATCCCGTGCTCACACCCGCATTCAAGTTCAGGGAAGGATAATAGGACGACTTGGCGATTTTCACATCATAATTGGCACTCTCGATGCGATTTTTACTGTATTTCAATTCTGGCAAATAATCAAAGGACTTGTCAATCACCTCCTGAAGAGTCGGGACGGTCAGATTTCTCATCATGGCAGCGGTATCAGGCTTTATCAACTCGATATTTACCGAGGGATTCATGGCCAACAAGATTTTCAGTGTAATGTAACTGTTGTTCAGCGCCAGCAAAGTGTTTTCATAATTGGCAGAATCCGACACATATTGCGCTTCCAACAACAGATAATCGCTTTCCAGAATCTGCCCCACTTTATATCGTTGATACCCCTGCTCTTTCTGTTCACGGCTTTTATTGATAACTTCCTTCTGATAGACAGATAATTCCTCATTCATCAGGATATTCAAAAAAGCCTGCACAATTTGGATATTGACTTGGTTCTTCTGTTGCTCCAATGCCAATTCCGACTGGGTAATATTCAGTTTCCACTGTTTTATTGTATTAAAGGTATTCAAGCCATTGAAGAGTGTAATACCTGCGGAAAGCCCGTAATTTCCAGTCCAGTCAACACCGCCATTGGTGGAACTGTGCGAATTGGAAAAACCTTGGGAAGCGGATGCCGACACCGTAGGTGACATCTGCAACTTGGCCTGTTTGTAATTGATTTCCGAAACTGACTGGTCCAGTTTGGCGTTTTGCAAGGTATAGTTGTGTTCCTCAGCATATTTCAGACAGCCTTCCAAGCTAAGACGTGTAGGCTGTTCCTGGGCAAACGACAATAGCGCCAATCCCAGTAAAACGGCACAAATAAGTATTTTTTTCATAGGTGAATATTATAATATATTGACTTGAAAAAACTCCGGTAGTTTATCCAAATTTGATTTTCACAGATAAATCAACCTGCTGTGCACATTCTTATAACCCATCTGCTCCAATAACGCACAATACTCATCCAACTGCTTCTGATAATCATCATTCTCCTTACCCGTCTTGTAATCCATCACCATCACCTCATCATCCATGAAGACAATACGGTCGGGACGGCGAAGATGACCATTGGGGCACAAAATGGAGGTCTCATTCAAGACCGTGACTCCTGGCGCAAAATAAGGTTTCAGAGTGGGATCATTCATGATTTCACGAACAGCAGTTCCTAATATTTCCCTATCTTCAGCTCTGTCTATTTCCGCTAACACTTCCGTCAGTTCATCCTCATTTTGCGGGAAAAACTGTAATTTCGACAAGAAATCATGAATAAAGACACCCAACTCCTGCTTATCACTCATACGCCTACCACAGAGCAATTGTTCAGAATTCAGAGTGAAATCGGAGGAATACAGATGGCCCACCTGTAGTGGCGGAGACGTTTTCTGATACGTCTCCGCAGAATTCTCCACTTGTGATAGAGACGTTCCCTGAAACATCTCCTCAGGATTTTCCCCTTGTGGTAGAGACGCAAGATTTTGCTTTTCTACATTTGCCTTCGGGTTGGTAAAATCTTTGTTGCCATACCAAAAAATTTTCAAAGACGACAGCTTGGCGTTCTTTTCTTCGGACTCACCCTCTCCTTGTGGCAAATACTCGCCATGGCACTTTTCAGTATCTTCACCCAAAGTCTGAATAAAGCCATTCAGGAACTTGGCGTAATTGCCCTTTGAATTGGTTGGATCTCCTGTAATGACATACAAAACATCCGCCGCACGTGTATGTGCCACATAAATCACATTCACATTATCGATATCCGTCATCGTGGATTCCTCTTCTGAAATATACGCAAAAGAAGAACCTTCCAAGGCAGACTTGCTTGTTTTGACCATAAAATAAGGCAAGCCGAAATGCCCATCCTCATCTTTTACCCACGCGCTATCCTTGCCGTTGCCGGCACGATAACTTTTCATGGGGTATATCACCACCGGGTACTGCAGTCCCTTGGACTTATGGATAGAGGTCACCGTCACCGCATCCGTTTCTTTTGAAGAAGTGATCGAGATTACCCTACCCTTTTCTTCCCACCATTTCACACACTGTGTCAAATCGGAAAACTGAGCATTGAAATTCTCATATATCGCATCCATAAAGGCTACCACGTATGCATCCGCCTCAGAGATATGATAGGCCAACAATAACTCCTTGACTATCGTAAAGACGGGAAATGACAATAAAGACTCAACATTCAGCAGCTTGTCAGCATCCACCCTGTCGCCCAACGAACGCATAAATTGTGCGAAACCATCATCCTTGCTGATGTAATCTATCATTTCAGTAGAGACACCATGCATCGCATCTCCATCGCTCCCGAAATATTCAGCGATAGACAGTTGCACCAATTTATCGTCAGGTGTTAAAAGATATCGCATGGTATTTACCAAAAGTAACACCTCTTCGGAAGACCCCAGCAGGAGTGAATCCGATGAAATTACCGGAATATTATGGGATGACAAGTAATTAGCCATCTCTCTGCAAATATGGTTGGATTTTGACAAAATAGCCATATTCCCATACTTGTAATGCCGACTCAGCGCATCCTTCACAGCCTTCAAAGTTTCCTCATACAGATATTCCTCCCCATCATCTTCGGTCATGAATCTCACATACACAAAACCATCATTCTCACTGGGATTTTTCTGTTCCACATCCTCATAATAATGATTCAGCAACCCATTCCCCGCAAAATTTTTCTTACACAAATATTTAAAAAACAAGTTGTTGAATTCTATCACCGATTTTGATGAACGATAATTCACATCCAATTGGTGCAAGTCAAAATCATTCTCGTTGAGAATATCCTCTTTCAAATTCTCACGCAAGCCTTGCCATGATGACAACTGGTTCAGCAGAGCCGAATCCCCATTGCGAAAGCGGTAAATGGACTGTTTCACATCACCGAAAAGGATTGTATCCCCTGCCTCTCCAAACTGATTAATTCCAGACAAAGCATTTTTAATCAATGGCTTAAGATCCTCCCACTGCATTTTGGATGTATCCTGAAACTCATCAATGAAAAAATAAGAATACTTGTTGCCTATTTTCTCATAGATATAAGGCGTGTCAACATCCTTGATTTCGTCATAAATTAAGCTATTAGCCTCATTCAGGAAGAACAGGTTGTCTCTCAACTTTATATCCTCCATGATATTTTTCAAGTCAAACAAAAGCAGCAACGACGAGGAGCACTGTGTCACAACAGCCAAATCCCTAAGCTCATCTTGTCCATGTTTCACCTTATCGAATGTTTCCACTATGTCTGGCTGTTTTTGCTTAGCTTCCGGAGAAGGTTTTTTCAGGACAGAATCCGCCTCAATAGCCTTGATGACGTTGGTGCCAGGGGCTTTCAAAGGGTTATCCGACAATGTTTTCACCCAGTTATAAACACCATTTTTCCCGCATACGAAATCGGAAGGGTCATCACCAAGTCCGCCTATCAGCTGCTGTAATCTCACAATATTCTCCTTCAGGACTTTCTCTCCCGACAGCTTTTGTTGGTTCAGCGACATCAAAGTCTCCTCCAGCTTATTTTCCTCACGGCTATCCCGTTCTGTTTTCTCTTGATAGAACCTGTCCAAAGCTTTGGTCGCTTCATAAGCACTTTCATTGTTGATAGTAGCCAACATGGCTTTCAATTCTCCCTCCAACTGCCAACGTCCTTTCTCATTCATCTGCCTATCCACCAGGAACATAAACCTATTGAACAAGCTTTTGTCGCTCTTCGACAGCTTGTTCATCAGCATATCCACCGTTTTGTTATAGCAGTCAGACAGGTCTATCTCGATATTAAAATTCATATTGAGGCCCAATTCGAAAGCGAAAGAGCGTATGATGCGCTGAAAGAAACCGTCGATGGTACTAATGGAGAAATTGGGATAGTCGTATAGTATCTCTTTCAAAAGGGCTTTGGCTTTTTGCTGGAAAACCAAGTCGCTAACATTCTCAAAATCAGGTAATTTTTTCAGAATATTATAGATAGCCTTGTCCGATTTTGAAAACGAGTCCGGTGTCACAAAAGCGAAGGCTGTAAGAGTTTTGACGATACGGTCCTTCATTTCGGCAGTTGCGTTATTGGTGAAGGTGACCGCCAGTATATGTCTAAATTTTTTGGGGTTGAGCAGGCACAACGACAAATACTCGGCCACCAGACTGGTGGTCTTGCCAGAGCCTGCCGATGCCTTATAGACCTTGAACATAGTCTTTTACAAAGATGCTAATCCAAAGTTGATTCCAAGACTTTTTTCTCCATGGTACGACGATAATCCGCCAGTTTGGCCGCAATGTTATCGTCGAAAGCGCCTAAAATTTCCACGGCCAGAAGTCCGCCGTTTTTGGCACCATCGATAGCCACCGTAGCCACTGGGATGCCACCTGGCATCTGCACAATGGAGAGCAACGAATCCAAGCCGTTCAGGGCCGCACTTTTGATAGGGATGCCGATGACAGGCAAGGTGGTTTTAGCGGCTGTAATGCCTGCCAAATGAGCTGCTCCACCCGCTCCGGTAATGATGACCTTCAAGCCTCTCTCGCGTGCGGTAGAGGCATATTCTATGGCCTTTTCAGGTGTGCGGTGCGCACTGATGACAAATTTTTCATACGGAACGCCAAATTCTTCCAGCACGTCACAGGCGGCTTTCATGGTGTTCCAATCGCTCTTAGAGCCCATTATTATTCCGACTAAGGGGGTGTTCATAGAGGTTTGGTTTTAGGGGTTAGGGGATAGAAGCTAATAGTTAATAGTTAATAGTTAATAGTTGATAATTATTCATTGATAATTATTCATTGTTAATTATTAATTGGTTCCAGAGTTCCCGGAGGTTCGGGTAGGAGTCACGCAGAAGGCCAGCTACATCAGAGGACTTCACCCATCGGGCCTCGTCAATATCCTCTTCTGTCTGGGGCACCAATGATTCCGAGGCATCCGCTTTCATCAGGTACCAGGCAGTGGTTTTGCCCACCCATTTACCACCCAACTTGTAAGTATGGAAGGTATCGGGCAAAGGCTTGGTGATGGATAAGTGCTGTAGTCCCGTTTCTTCGCTAACCTCACGCAAAGCCGCTTCTTCTATGGTTTCACCTTCTTCCACTTTGCCTTTGGGAAAATCCCATTTACCACGGCGGTATATCATCAGCACCTCTTCTTGGGCATTCATCACCACACCACCCGCTGCTTTTATCTCACAATAGTTTTCTTCCAATTGCTGATAGAAATCCTCCCCATATTTTCTGATAATGGGAGTTTTCAGGAAGCGGAATACCGGCAAGCCCAAGCGGTGTCCCAATTCACAAGCCTCGGCACAGACGAACCATCTATGGTAATTCAGGGCCTCGAAATCCGGCAGTTTTTTCACTCTGATAGGATACAGGTGACAAGATATCGGTTTCTGAAAATCTATCTCACCCTTTTCAAAAGCCCTCTCAATAGCACATTTGGCCACACCATGCTCATCGTAATAAGCGTATGCACAGCGTTCATCACTCAATAAAGGAGTGACGAAAGAACCTTCCATGTCATAATCGAAGGTTCCTTCCTCCTCTACTTTTTGAATGCCCTCTTCGGACATGTATTTTTTGAAGAATGGATAATTATCCTCTATATCTCCAATTTCCTCTGGATCAATAGGCGCACCAGTATCACCTTCCACACAGCACAAGCCCTTGCACTGCGTCAAATCGCAGCAGAACTGACTTTCGAAAAGGTCATCGGAAACCAGGACATTATTGATAATTATCATTTCTTGACAAACTTCTTAACGGTATCATTTGCTCTCACGAAATAGACACCTGTTTGCAAACCTCCTATATTCACCGTAGTATTCCCATCAACGACCTGTTGTGACAATACAGTTTTGCCGCAAACATCCATAATTTCAATTAGTTCCGGAATATTGTTCTCATTGAAAATCAAATTCAACACATCACCAGCCGGATTAGGATATATTTGCATGTTTGCAAGCTGTTGTTCCTCAATACCCGTTGAAACACCATTCAAAGCAACAGTCGCGGTATTGGTCTGGTTGGTGATAGTCATTGTTTTAGTGTAAGTGCCGCCAAAAGGTGGAGCAAACACCACATAAACCATACCACCGTTATAAGGAATCGTTGTCTGCAAACCAAAGTCTGACTGATTGTTAGACACCAAGAACGGTTCTTCAACATGGATTGAGATATCATCAACACTTACAAAATCACCTACAATCACATTGACAGTCTTAGCCGTTGAAGTTTCGCCACCTGGAGTAGAGAAATACAAGGCAGCAGGGCTGGTATTCATGGTTGGATTGGCAATTCTGAAACTTGCCGCAATCGTATGGTCCGCCACCACATCCTCAAAAGTGTATATCAACGCTCTTGTTTGAGCGGTGCCGTCAACGATCAGTTCATCAACGGTATAACCTTGATCGGGAGTAAGTGTATATGTCTGATTGCTATGCAAAGGAGCTTGTACCGAGCCAGCTGGGGATATCTGTCCATGTTCACCCGCTGTGGCAGTAATCGTGAAATCCGTTATCGGGGTTCCCGACACAACAATGTCATCCAGAACCATTCCGGAGCCATTCATACCCATTGACTCGAATGCGATTTGGTAGTTGGATGACGGATTTGGCAAACTGAGAGTTGCCTGCGTCCACTGTCCTCCCGTATTGCCCGAATAAGTCTGCAACAAGGTCCATTCCGCAGATGGCGAAGAACGATAATACACATTCATAGTGTAATATGTTCCTCCTGCCTGAGCATACCAGAATGAAAGTGTTGGATTCGTCAAAAAAGTAAAATCGAAATTGGGCATAACCAATTTGGTGGTACTATTGCTGACTGTATAAAACATTGCGTTTTTACTACCTGAATGCGCGTTGGCAATAGAACCATTGTTATTACCTGTATGGGTTTGCCAAGCAGTATAATTGTTGACATATTCATGGTAGCAATAGAATGGAATATCTTCATACTCAAATGGTTCCACCCATGGGAAAGTATCCACAGTAACTGTACCTTTGATTAAACGGAACTGTAGGCTGTCGCCCATATTGTTGATATTGACGATACGGAATCCTGTCATAGGCGTTCCATTGCAATAAAATGGAGCCGGGTTAGTATATTGACTGAATTCTTTCATATTGTATCCACCGAAATATGACTGGTTCATATTGCCAAGTTCCGGTTCAGAATACGGTGTCGGTCCCGGAACTCCATTTTTACGGAACACATAAACTTCGGGATAGGAACCCACACTGTAATCTGTTCCATGGTTGCCGTTAAAATCTGTATTAATACGATAAATAACGGCGCCTGTGCCATAAACCGTGCCATCAAAAGCGGTTGTGTTATTACGGTATTCTATCACAAGATATTGGTTCGGATGATTGATACGGTCGGGATAAATCTTGTAGGCACAATTCGGGGAGGAGGATACAGGATAGATTGTATAGACGCCATTTTCTGCCGCTTCGGGAATTTCCTCAATCCAATGACCATATTTGTATTTCATATAAGCTCCCATATTCTGCGGAGGATTAGTAGTACTCTCCATCAGGTCCCATTTGCCAGTATATCCGGAAAATCCGCTTGACGAGTACAAGTCTGGAGCGCTTAAAGAGTGGAACATCTCGTGGCACATGGTGCCAATATCGAAATAGTAGTCATCCTGTGCCAGAATAAGGTTATAGTCATAAACTCTTTTCCCAAGCATATAGATGGAACGTCCGAAGATTGACCAGCGGTGAGGCCACAACAGTTCGCTCCAGCCTGCCACGCCAGTATTGATAACAAACACCACATTGTCCACATTGCCATCATCATTATAATCCAAGTCAAGATCGGTGGGAACCATATTCTTAATGTGGCGAATAGCGCTGTCGAGCAAGGTAAACTCTCTTTCCCTGCGTCCGTCAGCATCCGTATAACCAATTGGATTAGTAGAGGAAAACGGCATATAATAATTTCTCGGATGACTGTCATGATAGGACAAAATCACATTATTTGCGCCAGCCTGGGGAAACAGATACGACTGGATAGTAAACTGGTTGTATGTCACATGCTGATAATAATTCTTCAGCGAGTTGGCTATACTTGCCGAAGTATCATTAAACATATCATCTACCTGGCTATACGATTTGGGAAATACTGTATCACCCGCAAGGCTGATAAAGACCACCAAGTTAGTCATCCGCCCATGATTCATAGTGGGACGTGCCGGTGTTCCCGGATTGTTGTCACGTATTTCCCGTGCTCTTTGGACACGTCGTGCCATGATGATTTCATCACTGATACGCGCTCCAGGTGCCAAGGCCGCGACTGTGGCCGGGTCAACCTGTCCTACAATATACCCTGTGGGTTCTACTTGACCATTCAACTCAACCCCGTATGTATAGTATCCGGTCTCAGGGTTCATGATAATGGTATAACCCGCGGCATCATGATAATAATTGAAAAACTCATCACCACTGACAAAACAATGTATCGTTTGTCCATTAGGCTGGGTGATAGTACATGGCACATTTTTCAATGGCCCTGCCAAAATACTGCTAACCGTCATGACGATTAGCAGTATGGTAGATAGTAATTTTTTCATAGTATTCGAACAAATATTAATGTAATCTCTTGAACTGGCAAGTAAAGTGGCGCATCAACTCAGCTTCCCAAGTAATTTCCAGACCACGTTTGATACTGTCACGGCGGTCATAAACATTCTTCAGGGCTGCGGCGATAACGTCCATGTGGTTATTGGTATATACACGTCTTGGAATACAGAGGCGCACGAAGTCATTGCCGCCGAAACGGTTCTGACGAGTTACCGGGTCACGGTCGGCGAGGACATAGCCGATTTCGCAGGCGCGAATACCGGCTTCCAGATACAACTCGCAGGTAAGTGTCTGGGCGGGGAACTCTTCCTTTGGAATCTGGGTGAGCACCTTGTCGGCATCCACGAAGATGGCGTGACCACCGGCAGGACGCTGGTAAGGAATGCCATACTCATCGAGTTTGTTAGCCAAATAATGAACTTGCTTGATACGTGTCTCAACCATCTCAAATTCAATATTTTCCTTAAGACCGACAGCGAGAGCATCCATATCACGACCGTTCATACCACCGTATGTCAAGAATCCTTCAAACGGGATGCAGAACAACTTGGCGCCTTCATACCATTCTTTTTTATTAGTGGCAATGAAACCACCCATGTTGACGAGACCATCTTTTTTGGCACTCATCGTCATGGCATCAGCGTATGAGTACATTTCCTTGGCAATCTCACGAAGAGTCTTATTCTCATAACCTTTCTCACGAGTCTTGATAAAATAGCAGTTCTCAATAAAACGAGCGCTGTCAACAACAACGGGAACACCGTATTTGTGGCAGAGTTCGCAAGTCTCGCGGATATTCTGCATTGAGACTGGCTGACCTCCAACAGTGTTGTTAGTGACGGTAAGCACCATAAACGGCACTTTGCCTTCGTTTTCCTTCAAAACCTTCTCCAATTTCTCAAGGCTGACATTACCCTTGAAAGGAACTTCGAGTTGAGTATCGTATGCCTCAGCAACGGTAACATCAATAGCGAAGGCCTTACGGCTCTCGATATGACCTTTTGTAGTGTCGAAGTGTGCGTTACCAGGGACAACCATACCAGGCTTCACGAGGTAAGAGAACAACACATTCTCAGCTGCACGTCCCTGGTGGGTTGGGATGACATACTCAAAACCTGTGAGTTCTGTAATTGTATCCTTCATGTGGAAGAAAGAACGGGCTCCGCCGTAACTCTCGTCTCCCATCATCATGGCAGCCCACTGGCGGTCGCTCATTGCGCCTGTACCGCTATCGGTCAACAGGTCAATGTAAACATAGTCGCTTTTGAGCATAAATACATTCTGATGAGCTTCATTAAGCCATTTCTCACGCTCCTCACGAGTGCTTTTCTTGATGGGTTCAACCATCTTGATTTTCCAAGATTCTGCAAATGGTAATTCCATAATTATAATTTTTTGTTTATTAATATTATTGATTTTGTATCGTCTCCTTCAACATGCCACTCTCATATATTTGGGTGTAAATCAACCGGCCTTGTTCATCATAGAACTTCCATTCACCCACTTTTTTCCCGTTTTCATATTTGCCGATATAATACAAATAGCCATTATCATGATACACCTTATATTCTCCTTCCTCTTTGCCATTCACATAATGTGCCTCTGTGCATAGATTTCCATTTTTGTGGTAGGCATACCAGTCACCGTCGCGCCGGCTTTTGTCCAGATTCCCTTCTATATACTTATAATGCGTACTGTCATAATAATACACTTCGCGGTATTTCTCGTCTGTCAGCTGTCCGTTCTCATCAACTTTGTAGAACGCCACCACTTTTGCCTGATTATCTCCATACATCTCCTCCACTTTTTTCCCGGGAAGGGTGTCATTCCGGTCAATGGTGCCCGCACCAATAGCGTCTTCATTCAACGCTACCGTTTCTATTTCGTTTTTCTGAGAATCCTGGGTTTCGGATTTGTTATGGCATGAAAAAAACGAGAGTGCCAGCGCAAGGCCCAACAAAAGAAAAACTACATTTCTCATTTTTTCTTCGATTTGAATGGTTCATTCAATATATCCAGCAATTCATTAGTGATATCCTTGCTTGGGTCTGCATCCAACAGCTGTCCGCCATACTGGTATGAGAAAATGAAAGAAGCGTTTCTTTCAGCATTGATACGTTTGGTGGCAATGATTACAGAATCCGCTATCTGTTTCAAAGCGGCTGCCTGGCGGGCTTCAAGGTCTCCCATAACACGCTCATAGTCAGCCTTAAGATTTTCACTCTCTTGCATCAGTTGCTGCTGAGCGTTTTCTATCTGAATCTGGGTCAGAACGCCAGACTGATAATTTTGCTGGAACTGGTTATATTTTCTTTCCAACGCTGACTGGCGGTTTTGGAAAACGGCTTCCTGCTTGCTCATTTCAGCCTCGATATCTTTGGTCAGAATATCCACCAACTCGTAATTGGCATTCACACTGTCGATGTTGATGTAAATAATCTCGCCTGAACGGGGTTCGGTACTCACCACATTTTGTGAGGGTGTATGGTGTGTTGTCTTTGGACAACAAAAATACAGAATATACAATACTATCACTGCTACAGCCAGTACACCATCCACTATCCAGCGGCACAAATTGCAATTGCATTTTTTCTTTTTTTCACACGTTTCAGTCGTGTTTTCCTCATTGATTTTTTCGATTTCTTCCATATAAACTGTTTTTTTTTATGCGTAGATTGCGATTCCACCGCATGAATTTTGAATTCTGAATTTTTAATTATATTTACGTCACTACCCCGGCTATGCATAGACTGCAGTTCCACCGCAATCATTATTCAATATTAATTGTCAACCATTAATTCTTAGTTTCCAACTTCCGACAAATATTTGATTCTCATGATTCTGACTTCGTCCATACTATATTCATCCTCACCTAATTCCTCGAGGGCATCTTGCACGGAATCGGACTGGGCATTGTTGAAATAATCAAGAATATCCTCCTGATGATAGGGGTCTATAACCTCATCGATATAGTAATTTATATCCAATTTCATGCCTGAGGACACGATACTTTCGATTTCAGAGAGCAGTTCGTCCATTTCCATGCCTTTAGCGATAGCGATATCCTCAAACGCGATTTTGCGGTCAATATTTTGGATGATATACACCTTGTTGGCCGATTTGTTGACCACTGTTTTGACGACAAAATCCTGCGGGCGTTCAATTTCATTGTCCTCCACATAATTCTTGATCAGATCCACGAATGGCTTGCCGTATTTCTGGGCTTTTCCTGCGCCCACACCCGTAATATGAGTCATTTCCTCGATATTGGTCGGGTACTGGATACACATGTCTTCCAATGAAGGATCCTGGAAGATGACGTATGGAGGCAGATTTTCCTTATTTGACAATTCCTTTCTCAGATTTTTCAGCAAGGAGAACAGGGTCTTGTCGAAAGCGTCGCCCTTAGAAGGCATCGGCTCATCCATCATGTCACTATCCTCGTCGGGGTCAACAGCATTTTTCGGTTTGGCCACCATCACAGAATACGGATTGACCAAGTATTTTTCACCCTTCTTTGTGACTTTCAACAAGCCATAGTTTTCTATATCCTTTGCCAGCAGATCCTCGAAGATTGCCACGCGAATCACGTTTGCCCAGAAGTTCTCGTCATAATCCATACCTTCACCGAACTGTTTCAGTTTCTGGTGTTTGAATTTCTCAACGGAAGTTGTTTTTTCACCTCTGATAATGTCGATGATATGGTCTGACTTGAACTGCTGTTTTACCGTTTGCACCACCTCGATAACCAGACAGATCTGGTCGGCGGCGTTCATCTTCGGTCTCGGATGACGACAATTGTCACAATTATTGCAATTTTCCTCTTCAAATTCCTCACCGAAATAATGCAGCAGATGTTTACGGCGGCAGCTGGTGGACTCGGCATACGATGCAGTCTCTGCCAGCAGCTGTTTCACGATTTCCTGTTCCGCCACAGACTTCTTGGTGGAGAATTTTTCGAGTTTATTCAAGTCTTTCGGGTCGTAGAAAGCGATGCAGACACCCTCGCCGTCATCACGGCCGGCACGGCCTGTCTCCTGATAATATCCCTCAAGGCTCTTGGGCATGTCATAGTGAATCACATAGCGTACATCGGGTTTATCGATACCCATACCGAAAGCGATAGTAGCCACAATCACATCCGCTTTTTCCATCAAGAATGCATCTTGATTTTCCACACGGGTATGGGAATCCAAACCTGCATGATACGGCAATGCCTTAATTTGGTTAGCCTGCAGAAATTCTGCCAGCTCCTCCACTTTTTTACGGCTGAGGCAATAAATGATACCCGACTTTCCGTGGTTATTCTTGATAAACTTCACCAATTCCTTGTCCACATCCTTCGTTTTCTCGCGAATTTCATAGTACAGATTCGGACGGTTAAACGACGAAATGAAAACTTCGGCCTTATCCATACCCAGGTTTTTCTGGATATCGCTCTGCACCTTAGGAGTAGCGGTAGCTGTCAATGCAATCACTGGCACCTTCTTGCCGATAGTGTCAATAATATTTCTGATGCGGCGGTATTCCGGGCGGAAATCATGTCCCCATTCCGAAATACAATGCGCTTCATCAATAGCATAAAAAGAGATATTAATATCTCTGAAAAAGTCAACATTCTCCTCTTTGGTCAAGGATTCCGGTGCCACATACAGTAGTTTGGTCTTGCCCGACAGCAAATCGTCTTTCACCTCTTTTATTTCCTGCTTAGTCAATGATGAATTCAAAAAATGGGCGATGCCGATTTCCGTACCGAAATTCCGGATGGCATCCACCTGATTTTTCATCAGAGCAATCAAAGGAGAAATGACAATAGCCGTACCCTCTTTCATCAAAGCGGGCAATTGGTAGCATAAAGACTTGCCACCACCTGTCGGCATGATCACAAAACAGTCCTTTCCTTTTAATAGAGACTTGATGATTTTAAGCTGATTTCCCTTAAAACTATCAAAGCCGAAAAATTTTTTCAGCATTTTGGAAATCTCTTTATCCGTAATTGCAGCCATTCTGTTGTCTATTTGAGATGTTTTTGTTTGCTATTTTCTATTGAATACGAAATCTTAATTGGAATAACAAAAATAAAAAAAATAATCAAGCAAGCGGAATTTTTCTGTTTTTTTCTTTCACTTTTTTATCAACATACTGATTCTCAGTATGATAAATTTTAAAAATAACTATTTTTTCAGAAAATCACGCATAAAAATGCGGATTCCCTTCTCCAAGGGAGTGAAATTTTTCTTATATCCTACCCTCCTCAAACTGTTCAAAGGCAGGTCAATCTTCCTGTATGGAATTTGATTTTTTTCTTTTGACGAAGGGAAAAATTCCAATTTTTCCTCCTGCCTCAAAATGGAAAAAATTATTTTAGCCACCGCACTGAACGGACGCGGGTAACTGGCACCCAAATAATAAAAGCCGCTGGCGGGCAGATGATTCATAAACCAAGTGAATACCGTCACCACATCCTTGACAAAGATTCTGTCCATTAAAGGTTCGTTATCATAGGTTTCTGAATTTTCGTAAAAAGGGATAATTATACGATTTTCCTGTTGCCACTGCCTAAACAACTGGTACACGGAAGAGGCTGCATCACCCATACGTTCTTCATTCGGCCCATAGACTTCGGGCATGGCAAATCCTGCCCACAGCGGCGGTATCACACGTTGCTTGAGTACCCACTGGTCAAATTGCCGCTTCATTTGTTCACATAAAGCCATTTTACCATTCTCCTGGCCCATCCATTCCTGGCCTGTCCAGATCCATTTCGCCTCGGTTGATGCTGCCGCAAAAAGGAGCGGAATACGGTTCATGGCTGCAAAACTCCACAGACGTTGCGAAAATTCCAGGATGTATTCATGAAAACAGGAAGTATCATCTGGCAAGGCATCAATTTCCGAACCCAAATGGATGATAAAATCGACCGTTGAATGATTTTGCTCCAGCCAATCAAAAAATAAATCACGGGGTATTTTTTCAACAAATTGCAACGTTTGTCGAGACGCACCTTCGCCTTGTAGAGACGTGCCACGGTGCGTCTCTTCAGGCATCACTGGGAAATCCTCCACCAGAACCAAATCCGAACGACCTGATTCGTTGAGGTGCTGAACCATGCTGCTACCGACAAAACCGGCAGCACCCGTAATGACTATCATTATGTTGTTGTATAAAACAAAGCGAGGTCTGTTTCCAGACCCACTTTTTCGTTTATTTTCTTGCACGAATCATCGCGCCTGTCTTGTTCTTACCCACACGGATCATATCCAGAATCGGACGGTTGGAGGGGCAGCCAAAGGAGCACGAACCACATTCAATGCAGTTCATGATACCGTGCTTTTCACAATCCTCGTAGCGCTGCAAATCAGTCAATGCGTGCAGCATGTAAGGCTCCAGTCCCATCGGGCAAGCCTGCACGCACTTGCCGCAACGCAGGCACTCATATACCTCGCCACGCTTGCTTTCCTTTTCAGTCATCAGCAGCAGGCTCGACATACCCTTGACAGTGAATGCATTGAGGTTGGAGATAGCCTTGCCCATCATTGGACCACCGGAGATGATCTTGCCTGTATCTTCGGGAATACCCACTGCATTGAGAATGTCATTGATGCAAGTACCGATACGCACTCTGTAATTCTTCAGATTCTTCACCGATTTGCCGCTCACCGTCGTAAAAGTCTCAATAATCGGTTTGTTCTTCTGCACTGCCTCATAGATGGCGAAAGCGGTAGCAATATTATTGACAATGCAACCCACCTCAATCGGCAGTTTGCCATTGGGAACACTTCTGCCTGTCAATGCCTTGATCAACTGTTTTTCAGCTCCTTGAGGATATTTGGTTTTCAATTTCACCACTTGGATATCCTTATAGTTGGCCGCCACCTTGGTCAGATGCTCATAAGCATCGGGTTTGTTGGCTTCCACACCAATCAGTGCCACGGGAGCACCCGAAGCAATCAGCATAGCTTCGATACCGACCATAACCTCGTCGGCACGCTCCAGCATCATGCGGTAATCTACCGTAATGTATGGCTCGCACTCAGCGGCGTTAATCAGCAGGTAGTCCACTTTCTTGTCTGGCGGCACCATGTATTTCACATGAGTGGGGAAACATGCGCCGCCCAAACCAACGATACCGCAGGCTTTCATGCGGTCGATAATTTCCTGTTTGGTCAGGGTAATGTCTTTTTTCAACTCGGTGGAAGTGTCAATCCCCTCAGCCCATTCGTCGCCTTCCACATCAATCACAATGGCATCTTTCTTATAGCCCAGGAAATCGGCCACAGGCTCGATTTTGGCCACCGTTCCCGATACGGGAGAATGAACATTGGCACAAATAAAAGCCTCGGCTTTGCCAATCAGCTGACCTACTTTCACCTTGTCACCTTTTTGCACCTGAGGCACGGAAGGAGCACCAAGATGCTGAGTCAGGAAGACTGTGACCTGTTTGGGAATGGGAAAAATTTCCACTGAATGTTCTTTGGCTAATTTATTTTCCTCGGGGTGGATACCACCTATTTTAAAAGTCTTCATTCTATAATTATTGATTGTTCTTTTCAGTTTTATTGTTCAGAAACGAGAGTAGTCGGAGTTATTATCCGATTATTCTGCCACTGGTGCAGAATCCGCAGCTTGGGCAGGTTTTTCAGCAGCAGCGGTTGCGGGGGCAGAACTCGATACTGGAGCGGCAGGCTTTTCAGCGGGGGCAGCGGGAACCTCTTTCTTCGGCGGGAAATTCACCGCATGGATGGCTCCTGTAGGACATTCTGCCACACATTTACGGCAGCTCTTGCACTTGGTAAAATCGATATAAGCCAGGTTATTCTCCACTGTAATCGCTTCGAAAGGACAGGTCTTGGCGCATTTGCCACAACCGATACAGGCAGCGGAGCAATTCTTGCGTGCCGCGGCACCTTTCTCTTTATTGACGCAGGACACGAACACTCTTCTGCCCAGTTTCCCCTTGAGACGGATTTCGATGACCTTGCGGGGACAGGTCTTGGCACAAGCGCCGCAACCAACACACTTCTCTTCATCCACTACTGGCAAACCGGTGGTGCCGTCGATATGGATTGCATCGAACTTACAAGCCTTCACACAGTCACCACAACCAAGGCAGCCGAAAGGACAAGCGCTCTCGCCGGCATAAATGGAAGTGGCAAACTGGCAGGACAAAGCCGAGTCGTATTTCACCTTGGCAGGGGCATTCTCACAACTGCCGTTGCAACGTACCACCGCCACCATTGGTTCAGCTTCGGCGGCCTCCAAGCCCATCACTCCGGCAATCGCTTTCATGTCACCGCCAGCGGGGCATTTGTAGCCATCCAGGGTGTTGGCTTTCACAATAGCCTCCGCCAAGGCGCGGCAACCAGCGAAGCCGCAACCGCCGCAATTGGCACCTGGCAGATGCTCGGCAACCTCGTCGATACGGGGGTCTTCTATCACTCTGAACGCCTTGGAGACAAAATATAAGATTACAGCCGCAATCATACCTATCGCTCCGATGATTAGAGCGGCATATAAAATAGTAGTAACAGTTGGTGTCATAGTCATTGAATTTTTGAATTTGCAAAGATAACTTTTTTTTTGAAAAATAGATTATTTTTGCACTTTCTAAATTCAATTTAATATGAAAAAAATTTTTTTACTGCTCAGTCTGGCGTTTCTGCTTTACAGCTGTAGCGAAAAACCCATGCCCAAAAAAATAGCTTTAGTGCCCGAACCCGTGTCGATAGAGCAGGATTCGCTCAAGAATTTCATCCTCGACAAGCACACTAAATTGTCATTTTTGAATCTCAGCAAGGACAGCGAGACACAAAAATACATCGTGGAGAATTACAAGCACTATTTCGGTTTTGAACCCAAAGTGCAAAATTCACCTGTCAGAAATATCATCATTTTTGAATTGAATGACGAGAAAAACGACCAGCTTGGCGACGAAGGTTACCAGCTCACGGTGGATAAAAAGATCATTCTGATTTCCGCCAATACAGAAGCGGGACTGTTCTATGGTTTCCAGACACTGTTCCAGCTGGCGCCGGCCAATGCGAACACGGAGAATCCTGTGGCAATAGCCGTTCCGGGCGTCAAAATCACCGACTATCCCCGTTTTGAGTGGCGAGGCAGCCACCTGGATGTTTGCCGTCATTTCTTCAACATCGACGAAGTGAAGAAACACTTGGACGTGATGGCCCTATACAAGCTCAACAAGTTCCACTTCCACCTCACCGACGACCATGGCTGGCGCATCCAGATTGACAAATATCCTTTGCTCACCGAGGTGGGTGCATGGCGAGTAGATCGCAGCGACGTGCCTTGGGGCGAGGCCGAAGAGGCCAAAGAAGGCGAGGAACGCAGCTATGGTGGCTACTTCACCAAAGACCAGATTCGCGAGATTGTGGCATACGCCGCCGCCCGCCATATTGATGTGGTACCCGAAATCGAAATGCCCGGCCACAGTTCCGCCATTCTGACCGCCTATCCGCAGTTCGCCTGTGACGATTATCCCTACTGCGTGGCCCTCGGTCCCTATTGGCCCCCAAAAGCCATCCTTTGTGGCGGTAACGACTCGGTGATGGTCTTCCTGAAAGATGTTTTTGACGAAGTGATGGAACTTTTCCCTTACGAATACGTTCACCTTGGCGGAGATGAAGCCTACAAGGACAACTGGAGAGTTTGTCCCAAATGCCAGCAGAAAATCAAGGATTTGGGATTGGCCAATGAGGAAGAGCTGCAAGCATGGATGGTGGCTGAGATAGAGAAAGAAGTGATCAAGCACGGCAAGAAAATCATTGGCTGGGACGAGATTCTGGATGGAGGTGTAACACCCACGGCCACGGTGCAATCCTGGCGGGGGGCCGAAACCGCCATCAAGGCCGCCCAGTTAGGCAACGAGGTGGTGATGTCGCCCACCGCCTTCTGCTATTTCGACTACTACCAAGACGAGCCTGAAACCCAGCCCAAAGCCATTGGCGGCTACGTACCCCTTGGAAAAGCTTATGCTTTCGAGCCCATCCCTGACACCCTGACCGCCGAGCAGGCCAAGTGTATCAAAGGGGCACAGTGCAACTTGTGGTCGGAGTTTATTTTCACTTACGACCATGCCGAATACATGCTTCTGCCCCGTTTGTGCGCCCTGGCCGAAACCGTATGGACTCCCAAAGAACGGAAAGACTGGTCCCGTTTCGAGGCCACCATCCCCGCACAAGTGCATTTGCTACAGCAGTTGGGATACAACCCCTGCACGACAATAGGGGAAATGAAGGATTAATGTGCTAATGAGACAATGTGCTAATGTGCCAATGAATTTTTAGTAGGGCTGTCACATTGTGGCAGCCGATAATGAGCCGATAATGCATCAATGCATTAACAATGGGGGAGTCTCGCTCCGCTCGAGGGGAGTTTCGCACTACTTGCTCAAGGGGAGTATTACCCTGTACCCGCCCGTTTTCTTGCTTCCTACATATTCCACACGGCCCTGCTTTTTGAGTTCATAGAGGCAGCGTTCGACGGTGCTCTGTGAAAAACCAGTCTTGGTGATAATACCCGCCGAATTGCAGTTCGGATGCTTTTTGATGTAGGAAAGCACCTCATTAATTTTTTCTTCGGGAGGGGTGACCGGTTTCCGCTTGGCTTTCGGGCCAGCTGATTCCTCGAGAATATTTTCGCCGCTCGTTTCAATTATTTTGTTCTGAAGACTTTTCAATATCCTTTGGGCAATCTCTTCCTTGGTTTTGGTTTCCAACTTGAAAGCGGTAGGTTCATTTTCCCATGGCATCTTTTGCATTACCACCATATCCCCTTGGCACGATTCAATGTAGCGGAAAGGCACCAGCACGATAGTCGTCAGGCGAATGAAATCCTCCTCACCGAACAATTGTTCAAGATGCCTCATGGAACCATATCTTGTGTATTTCTTGTTTTGCACTGTATGGACTTCGGTGAAATTACCCTGCTGATGAAAATAGAAAATGTCGTCAATGTCAACCAACCGAATATTGTTGTCTTTGTCCGTAACATCCAATTTTCTAACATCCCGGTAAACAACTCTTACCTCATTATTCATCGACTGTCGGTAATGCTTTCGTTCCCTGAGCAGATAGGGGAAGAAATTAAATGAAAGATTTCGTCCGGAGACATAGAGCACAATCACAGAGAAGAAGTTAAAGGGACCAACAAGTTGGATGACTCCCTCATTATATAAAACAATTTGCGGATATGCAACGGCTAAATCTATGAGAGTAACTATCAGAGCAATGAGCACTACCATTAGCCAATAGATATATGGATATTTATGGAATAACTTAGGATAAAGAAAGTAATAATTGAGATACAGTGATCCTAATAAAAAAAGAGCCAAGATACTTTCTTTAAGAGGCATCCTAGTGTAGGGACGTAAAAATGAGTTATTTGCAAAGAACCAAAGTACTGCGGCACAGAACAGGACATTCAGCAAAATGACAATAATTGTTTTCAGATTTTTCATAGCGTTCTTATGTTGGATACGGTGACAAAATTAGTCATTTTTGCGACACACTTCCCTCAAAAAATCGATTTAATCCCTCACATAAGACCTTTTTACCCCCTCACGAACCCATCCAAGCCATAATTCGCCAACGCATTAATTATATGCAATTTATCCTCGTTTTCTTGAAAGAGCGATTACAATCGCCCTTCATATTTTGGCCATCAGGGTTCATATTTTGCTTGTGAGGGATTAAATATTCCGCAAAATGATTGTAATTTTGCAACTGATTTAGTTTTCTTTGTCACGAAATAAACAACACAACATAACAAATTAAACTTTACTATTATGAAAAAAAGACAATTTTTGATCCTGACAGCATTCTTATGCTGCCTTGCATTGGTTTCGTGCAAAAAGGAGAATGTAAACGCTCCTAATAATTCCGACACTACAAATCCTGAGCAAACCCATGTCTATGTTGCGGGCTCTACCGCCTCATACGGCAACTATGGTCCGGCTGTTTGCTGGGTGGATGGTACCATGCAGACTCTTGACGCCAACGCATACGATGCGGCTCTCGCAGTATGCGTGAAAGGCAGTGACGTCTATTACGGCGGCAGTAATGGTGATCAACATCCGGTTGTTTGGAAGAATGGTACCCCACAGGTATTGTCAAACGAATATGGTTGCGTGACTGACCTTAAAACCGCAAATAACAAGCTTTATGCTTGTGGATATGTTGCTGGCAAACCCGTCTATTGGGTTGATGGTCAGATGGTTCAACTACCCGTCAATTCCAATGATCAATACTCACTTATCAAGGCTAATGCTATTTTTGTCTCCGGGAACGATATTTATGTGGTAGGCACGAAATATCTGTATGAGGGGGATGGCGATGGTGCTTACCTGTGGAAAAACGGAACATTGCAAATGTTGTCAGACAAACCCGCTGGTGCCCGCGACGTTTGTGTTATTGGCAACACTGTTTATGTGGTAGGCAGCGAGGAGTATCAAAGTCCAGGTTATGAGGGTTTCCATAAATCCGTGATGTGGGTTAACGGTGCCATTCGAGATATACAAGTCAACACAGGCCTGGGGTCCAAAGCTGTAGCTGTTGCCGAGTTGAACGGCAAACCTTACGTAGTGCTAGAAGGATGGATTGGCGATGCATGGACAGGCAGCTACCAGGGGTTCACATGGTATAATGAGCAAGTGACCAACCTGCCAGCATGTCAAAGTCCCAAAGATGTGTTTGTTCATGGCAGTGATGTTTACATTGCGGGGATTAACACCTCACATTTGAGAAAAGCTGTTTTGCTGAAGAATAATGCCAATGTAAATCTCTCCACCTCAAGCACCTACAGCGCTTCCTATGCTGTTTTCGTGAAATAGTGGGATTGTCTCTCATAATACCACAAAGCAGCAAGGAAATCCGTCCATATTTCGTCCACAGAGAAGTATTTCACCCCTCCATAGCGAATTTCGCCACATTTTTCATTGGGGGAGAAGAAGATTTTGCAATGGTTTAAACTACTGAACACAATATAGTTAGGACGAAAACCTGACGAAAACTTGACGGAATATGGACGGAATATGGACGAGATTCTCTTTTTTTCAACCTAGAAAACAATAACACAAACTGAAAAAACAGTATATTTGCCGCAACGAAAGAATACAAAAAAACAATTAAGCCAAAATCATCGTGAAAAAAATATTGTTAGTGGTTATTATCGAATTACTGGCTTTGCCAGTCCTTTTCGCACAGATTCACCTGTCATTTACGGGGAAGAACGTATTAAACCAGTATGTAAGACTACATCACGTGGACATCCATAATGTAACGCAAGACTGGACCCAAACGATATATTATCCTGATACCACATTGGAATTGACCTACGTGGGTATTGAGGATCATAATACACCAACACCAGAACAAAAGGGATTGTTCTTGTCTCAAAACATTCCCAATCCCTTTGACGGAACTACACGGTTCTCCATACATCTTCCCTATAATGATGACGTAAATATCAGTATTTATGACATCAACGGACGTTTGGTATTGCGGGATTCACGCAGCCTGACAGCTGGCAATCACATTTTCCAAGTGACTCTGGGAGCCGCTCAGTCATACGTGCTCACTGCGCAAGGAACAAAAGAAAAAGTCAGCATCAAGATGGTTAACCTTTCTTCAAGGGGCAACAATCATCTAGAATATGCAGGTTCATCGATTGATGTTGAATTGAAAGTGGCGTCTGGCAAAGGGGTTTCCGAATATCCTTTCAATGAGGGGGATTTACTGCAATTTACAGGATATATATGGCTTGACACATCCTACTTAAAGAGTGACATGATAGAACAGGATGTAAACGAAGATGCGCTATTCGAGTTTGTATTCCCCAGTTGGATAGCAGTAGAACATCCATATAGCTATGTTAATGACTCTATTCTTTACATACCACATACAGGTGATTGTAACAATGGTTGTTTTATATATAGAAGCTTCAATGTTCAAGGATTTGAACCGACAGACACCATTCAAAACGAAGACGACATCGCATACGTCCGCTTGAAAATGGAACATTCCTACATTTCTGATTTATGGATATCTCTTGTCTGCCCCAATGAACAATACGCCACTATTTTGAGAATGGGCAAGAATGGGGATAATTGTATGTGGAACATACCATCATCAGAAATTGGTTGGCAGGGGATGTCATCTACCATCACCTATTTCGGGTGTTATCATAACAGCAACAATAATAATTTTTGTGATTCTATTCACAATCCCATGGGAGGATGCTGGAATTACTGTTGGTCCAACGATACCACACAAGGTTATCAGTATGCATGCGGAAATTCCCATGTCTATGAGTTGTGTAATCACATTACTGTGAACAATCCTCATGGAAATTCAAATGACAAATATGTGGATTCCTCCGATGTGGCGAATATGGCAAATATATACAAGCCCGATGATTCCTTCTCCAAACTTATAGGATGCCCTCTTAATGGAATATGGAAAATACGAATACTCGATGCAAACAGTGGAGATAACGGTTATATTGAAGAAGCAGAGTTAGTTTTAGGAAACCGAATAGACACATCTTACTATGTGCTCACTGTTCCGGAAGTATCCACCGACAGCAGGGTATTCATCACCTCTGACTCGGCAATTTGTTATGGACAGGTTATTCACGACGGGTATTCTGCTGTGACGGAACGAGGTATTTGCTGGGATGTCAATCCTAATCCAGATGTAAACGGTCCGCATGCTATGGAAGGTGCTGGTACGGGAACCTTCTCTGTCACAGCAACATCCTTAACACCTGGACAGACTTATTATTATCGCTGTTATGCCATCAATGCCATCGGCATTGCGTATGGCGAGGAAAAAAGCTTTACCACCTTGGATACCGCATGTAATTCCACGCTTACGGATTATGACGGTAATGTGTATCACATGGTAAGATTAGGCACGCAATGTTGGATGAAGGAGAACCTGAGAACAACACATTACCCCAATGGTGAAGAAATACCGGTTTTTGTTGACAATGACATGACAGGCACCCCATATAGATACGCAAATGGTGACGTCAACATATATGGCTACAATTACAATTGGCATGCCGCAGTGTATAATGTTCCCGCTACGGAAACATCAATAATACAAGGTGTTTGTCCAAACGGTTGGCATTTGCCCAGTCTGGCTGAATGGAACACCTTGCGAAACTATGTGGAAAGTCAAAGCAACTATCACTGTGGCGATAACACAAGCTATATTGCAAAAGCATTAGCTTCCGCATCCACAGATTGGAGAAGTTCAAGTACTGCTTGCGCTCCAGGCAATGAGGTATGGACAAACGATATGACGGGCTTTTCCGCACGGCCGGCAGGAGTCCAGTCTAGCACTTACCCAATAGGCTATTGCACACTATTCTGGACCTCAAACAATAGCACAAGCGATAAGGTATCCTGTTTCCCGATTCTCCACATGTGGCCCGATATTAGCACAACAGGTGTCTTTAATTCCATGTTCAAAGCTTATGCTTTGAGCGTCAGATGTGTTAGAAACCTGGGGTTTGCTCCTCCGGCAGTACCTTCGGTTGTTACAACCAATGTCAATTTTATCACAGACACTTCCGCTGTGGGGCATGGTCATATTTCCTTTATTGGAGACACCTTGATAGCCCGGGGAATATGCTGGAGCACCACATCACAACCCACTATCATGGATTCACATACTTGTGATAGCATAAACATTGGCTTGGGTGATTTTGACAGTGAGATAATAGGTTTGACATCAAACACCACCTATTATGTGCGTGCTTACGCAACCAATAGTAATGGCACCGCATACAGTAATGAAAAAAGTTTCCGTACCGGCACAGGCAATGATGGACAACCTTGCGCAGTTGAAGCCACTGTGACTGATGTGGACGGCAATATATACAACACTGTGCAAATCGGTAATCAGTGCTGGATGAAAGAAAACCTGCGCACCACCCATTATGCCAGTAGTACAGAAATCCCTCTTGGAAGCTCCGCCACCCATTATGATTATTCAGCACAACGCTATTATCCCAACAACAATGCTGAATCAGTCGGCACTTATGGCTACCTGTACAATTGGGCAGCTGTAATGAATGGGACAAGTAGCAGTACTGCCAACCCCAGTGGTGTGCAGGGCATTTGTCCTAATGGATGGCACGTGCCAAGCGATGCGGAATGGACACAACTAACCGATTATGTAAGTATCCATAGCGCTTACTTATGCAACAACGACATGTCTAATATAGGAAAGGCATTGGCAGCCACCACAGGATGGAACAGCTACACCTCCACTTGCGCAATAGGCAATAATCCAAGCACAAACAACAGTACCGGTTTTTCAGCTTTACCCGCAGGACTGTCGATATCTACTAATTTTGGGAATGTCGCTGATTTTTGGAGCGCCACTGAAGAGACAGACAACCTTCACGCATGCATCCGTATCCTAAGATATAACCAAGGCAATGTGACGAAATACACCTATTACAAAAACACCGCTTTTTCCGTCCGTTGTGTCCGCGATTAAAATTAAAATTGTATATTCGCACCGTCGTTCTCTCCAAGGCATGTTTTTAACGGACTTCGCATCCCTGGAGAGAAGCGACAAAGGAGCGCAGTGTGGCGTACCTTCGGCACGCTGCATTCCACCACGAGTATCACCACCCCAAACTGCGGCCTGCGGCCTTGTTAGGGGTTAATAGAATAACGTGCTTTCAGCACGCAGACTATCATTTCGCCCGCAGACCTGACGGCCAGCGAAAATGACTGTATAGCGAATTTCGCCACATTTACTATCGTGAAAGAAAACATTTTTTTATATCTTTGCCCCCACCTAATCATTAAACAAGAAAAGCTTGTTGTTAGATACAACAAAAAATTGATAACAAACAAAATAACCAAGACCATGAAAAGAATATTTGTTTTCTTATTATCAACGATCTGTCTCTCTTTTGTGACAAGTTCTTGTTTTCACACCTCGTCTTCGAGTGAACAAGAATGTATAGACATGATGTCGAAGGAAATAGAGCATTCCAAAACAAGTTTTATCTTTATCGGAGCCCAATGGTGTAGGGCATGCAAACCGAGTCTTGAAGAGCAGTTCTTACAGAATCCCCTATTACAAGAAGATTCCATAGGGGTTATGGTCATTTATTTTTCAGACAAATCATATTTTGACAAGCTATTATCAGAAGTCAACTACAAAGGAAGCGCCTATAGATTTGACAGTAGAAGCGGTCTGGATAAAATGGTAGCCAATAATATCCTGAAAAAGATAATTCCTGATTTTCAAAAAGTGAATTACATGCCCATAATGTTGGAAATTGACTCCTTGGGAAATTACAGCCACTGGAGTTTGAGAATACCCTCTTCCTGTGCACCAAACGAGAATTGATAATCGCTCCTCGTCATCGCCGCTCTCATTTATTGGCTGAGGAAGTAGTGAAGTTGAACTCTTTGGTGTCTCCGGCCGTATGTCCATCCTTGGTAGTGAAGTAGGAACCCAAAACCGTAAAGCCATACTGATGCGAGGGTTCCAGAGAAAAGACGGCATCCAAAGTACGGTCATCAGGCCACGAATAGTCCTTGACCGTGGGAAAATCCGCCCCAGTTTGACTATAACCCAAAGCAATACCCCCGGTCATCGGCTTAGAGAATTTGATGACGAGATGAAAAAGACCGCTGGGCACGTTCTTGGCACCGTTCTTGATATTCACTTTGTAAGTGGCGTTCATCTTGGCCAGCTCTTTTTGCTCTTTCTTGTATTGTTTCAAATATTCTTTCAGATCAAAGTCGTTGATGGATTGGGCATAAACAGGCATGAAGTCGGTCATCGTAGCATACTTGTCACGCTGCTGTTCGTACTGTTTCAGTGCATTGCACAGAGTTTGGGTAAGAATAAAACCCTGTTCTTCCTCCGATTTGATAAGTGCGGATTCATCGAGTTGCGGATAGTGCGTTTTCATATAGCGGATTACCGAAGCACGGACAAATGTCTCATTCATCATAATCTGTGCCGAACCGTAGGCGGATTTCCGCATTTGCTCTTCTCTCTCCTTATACACCTTTTCAGCGGATTTGCCCATCAACGGCCAGAATTGGTCGTTCAGCGGATTGCAGTAGTGGTGGCAGAACTCGTGGATAACAATGGGCAACACAGCGTTCGCATTGTAGAATATCTCCCCGTTCTCATCAAGCCGACAACAGCCGATGACAGGACTCAAAGCGTTACTACCATCTTTCAATCGGGCACTACACCCGTAATTATTCGGACCCACCAGCAGACTGAGCACAATGCGGAAGCTACTGCCGCTTTGGGGACCGAAATAGCTGCTGAACCAGCTGTAGTCCACCTTCTCATTGATAGCGTTGAACGCCTCCTCAACTTGCGCATGGAAGTCTTTTTTCCTCAAGTACCAGTCGTGGAAATGGGAAGTGCGATAAAAATCGTTCAGCGGTTCCAAAAAATCCTTTTTCTGCCGCTCAGTCCAACGGTCGAAAGAGGCATCGCCTCCTTCCGCGAAATTGTCGTTGAGCACAATATCGCCGTTTTCCGTCATGGTCAGATGCAAACCATACGAAGCAACCGCGTCGTAACCGATTCCTGATTCCTGCGGATATTGACGGGCCAGCTGTACAACAGGGTGCTCTTTGTAGGCTGCGAAAATGGAATCAACCTCATGTGCATAATTAGGAACGTCGCAGCGACTGTATTCATGGGCACCGGAAAGCCGCCACACTGTAGCCACCAAATCAACGCATTCGTCGAAATGGGCCGGAATGGGATTCTGGGCGAAGGAAGCCAGTGCAGAGAAAAAGGCGATGATGAGGATGGTGGTTTTTCTTTTCATGTTTTTTTTGATTGGAGGTTAATGGGTTAGGAAGGTTAGGAAGCTTATAAGTTTTTGAATTCTAAATTAGTGCTGGCAAAGATACATATTTTTCTCCACATTATAACTGAATAACTGAAATTCAAATAAAAATTGACACATTAGCACATTGTTAATCGGCACATTAAAAATTAAATCATTTGCTTTTACTCATTTGCACATTTGCTATTTTTTCGTATTTTTGCAAGCTTATTAAAATACAACTCAATGAAGATTTCTTATAATTGGCTGAAGCAATATGTGAAATGCGACCTCAGCGCCGAAGAAGCAGGTAAATATTTGACCGATTGCGGTTTAGAGGTTGAAGGTTTGGAAGAATACGAAACTATCAAAGGCGGACTGAAAGGTCTGGTGGTGGGCGAAGTACTCACCTGCGAACCGCATCCAGACTCCGACCACCTGCATGTCACCACCGTGAATGTGGGCGGAGAGACTCCTCTGAACATTGTTTGCGGTGCCCCCAATGTGGCACAGGGACAGAAGGTCATTGTGGCCACCATCGGCACGGTACTGTACAACGGTGACGAGTCCTTCACCATCAAAAAATCGAAGCTGAGAGGAGTTGTTTCCGAAGGCATGATTTGCGCTGAAGACGAGATTGGCGTGGGCTCTTCCCACGACGGTATCATGGTGCTGCCACCTGAGACAGTGATAGGCACTCCCGCCGCCAAGCTATTCAAGGTGGAATCGGACTGGATTTTCGAGATCGGCCTCACCCCCAACCGTAGCGACGCTATTTCGCACTACGGTGTGGCCCGCGACCTGCACGCCGCCCTCGAAATCAACCACATCCCCTGCTCTGCCCTGATGCTGCCCAACGACTTCGACTTCAACGTCAACTCGCGCAGCTTCCCCATCGACATCTCCATTGAAAATCCAAAGTCATGCCCACGTTATACTGGACTGACATTGGAAAATGTCACCGTGAAGGAATCCCCTGAATGGTTACAAAATCGTTTGAAATCCATCGGTGTGCGTCCCATCAACAATGTGGTGGATGTCACCCAGTACATCATGTTCGAAATCGGGCAGCCGATGCACGCATTCGATGCTGACAAAATCCAAGGCGGCAAAATCATCGTGAAAAACCTGCCGGAAGGCACTCCTTTCACCACCTTGGACGGCAACGAGATCAAGCTGAGCAAGGACGACCTGATGATATGCGACACCAAGGGCGGCTTGTGCATCGGTGGTGTATATGGCGGACTCAATTCGGGTGTTTCCGACAACACCAAGCGACTGTTTTTGGAAAGCGCCTACTTCAACCCCGTCAGCATCCGCAAAACTGCCAAACGTCACGGACTCAAGACTGACGCCTCCTTCCGCTTTGAGCGTGGCTGTGACCCCGACATCTGCATCTATGCGCTGAAACGCGCCGCCATCATGATCCGCGAACTCACAGGAGGTATCATCACCTCTGACATCGTGGACATCTACCCCACCGAAATTGCTCATCCGAGAATCCCCCTCCGCTACGACGAAATCAACAAGGTGGCTGGCAAGAAAATCGACAAACACGTGGTGAACCATATACTTATGCTCTTGGGCATGGAGGTGCAAGCCTCTGGAGAGGAACAGCTGCTCGTCACCGTTCCCCTTTACCGTGTGGACGTCACCCGTCCTATCGACTTGATAGAGGAAATTTTAAGAGTCTATGGTTACAATAATATCGAAATTCCTCAGATTTTGCAGTACCCCATGACTCATATCGAAAGTCATACCCATCGCAAACTGCAGAAAAAAATCTCCACCTATTTGGCAGACGTGGGTTTCTTTGAGGTTATGAACAACTCCCTCACCAGAGCCGAATACGCACAAAAATTCGATTTCATCAACGAGGCGGAGACCATCAACCTGATGAATCCGCTCAGCAGCGAGCTGGGCGTTCTGCGCCAAACCCTGTTGTTCTCAGGTCTGGAGAACATTGCCCGCAACCTCAACAACAAACAAAATTCACTGCGACTGTTTGAGTTTGGCAAAACTTACCACCTCAACCCTGAAAGCCCCAAAGACGCCGCCGTCACCGAGCGCTATCTTGAAAAAGAATACCTCACCCTTTTCGCCACCGGCAAGACTTACGAGGACATTTGGAATTTCACTTCCAAGGATTTGGACATGTTCTACCTCAAGAATATTGTCAATAACATCCTCATCAAGGCAAATGTCGATTTCGACAAACTGGAGGTCGGCACAGAAGAAAGCACTGACATTTTCAACCAAGTGGTTTGCCGCGTCAATGGTGAGTTGCTGGGACGTATCGGCCAGGTACAACCGCATATCTTGAAATATTTCGGCATCAAGAAACCTGTTTATTATGCCGAAATCAACACTCAGTTGCTGTTCGACGTATGCAAGACTGAGGTCAACTACAAGCCCATTCCCGCATTTCCGGAGGTTAAACGAGACCTGGCTCTTATCATCGACAAGAAAATCAGTTATGAGACTTTGAAACAGATTGGTTTCAAATATGGCTCCAAACTACTGAAAAACATTACCCTGTTTGACGTTTACGAAGGAGAAAAAATTGAAGAAGGCAAGAAATCGTATGCTTTGAATTTCATCTTACAGCATCCTGAAAAAACACTGACTGAAGAAGAAATCAACAAGGTCATGAACAAACTCATTGCCGCTTACGAACGCGAAGCAGGAGCGAAGCTCAGATAATAGGGGTCAGGAATCAGGGGTCAGTGATTAGTTGATAAACTCTGATTCCTTATTTCTATTCCCTGACCACTAACCACTGACCACTATAATAATGTCATGGAGATTATTACCGATTTAGATGCGATACCCCGATTGCAGAACCCCGTTGTAACGGTGGGGGCATTCGATGGTATTCATTTAGGTCATCGGCAGATTTTCGAGACGGTGAAAGAGTACAGCCGTAAAATCAACGGAGTAAGTGTCGCTGTCACTTTCGACCCCCATCCGCAGATGGTGCTCCATCCCAATTCAGATTTTTTCCAGATTTTTCCTTTGGAAGAAAAAATCAAACTGATAAAGGCAAAAAATATTGATTATCTGATAATTATACATTTTACCAAAGAATTTTCACAGCTTTCTTCGGAAAGATTCCTGAAGGACATCATCATTGGCAAAATCGGAGCCAAAGCCATTGTCATGGGGCCCAGCCACTCCTTCGGGCACAAGCGCAAAGGCAACCATGAAACCATGGAAGCCCTCTGTAAAGAGCATGGCATCGAAATCATCGAAATTCCTGAATTCACTATGAACGATGTGAAAGTCCGCTCCTCGCAAATTCGTAAACTCATCGCCAACAACAACTGGGACATCGCGGCGGAACTACTTGGGAGAGAGTAATAGGTGTTAGGTGTTAGAATTCAGAATTTGCCAATTTGCTAATTATCACCGGCTCAGGGCTTGTTCGCGCAGGGATTGGAAGCCATAGCCCAGGGTTTCGGAAGCCTCCAAGATGGACAAGAAGGCTTTCGGGTCGATCTCGTGCACAAAATAAATCAGCTGTGGCAGTTCTTTTCTGGAAATAGAAAGGAAGATAATCTTCTTTTCAGCATTATTATACATACCCTCGCCATGCAAGAAAGTGCCGCCACGGTCGAGATCGCTGAAAATACGGTCACGGATTTCGTCATAATGGTCAGAGATAATCAGCACCGCCTTGCCCGACTTGAAACCGGCGATAACCTTGTCCACCACATAGCCGCTCACATAGATAATCAGCCAGGAGTACAAGGGAATTGTCCAGTCTTTGAACACTGCCAACGCCAACAATACCACACAGGAGTCCACACAAATCATCAGTGTGCCAATAGGAATATGTTTCAAGTACTTGCCGATAATCATAGCTACAATGTCTGTTCCGCCAGAGGTTGCACGTGTTTTAAACACAATACCCAAGCCGATACCAATAAGCACTCCGCCACACAAGGCGATGATAAAATTGGCAGCAGGATCTGGTATGGAAGGATTCGAAGCTAACCCTATCAATGGGTCATAGCCATAGAAATACTCCAATACCGATATGGAACCTGAAAGCGAGACAATACCCACCACTGTTTTCAAGCCAAACTTCGGACCAAGCCAAAGTGTACCTATAAGCAATAGCGGCAAATCCAAACAAATACCCGACAAACCGATAGGGAAATTAAACAAGTGGTGCAAGATGATGGCAATACCATATACCCCTCCGGGAGCCAGTTTCAGTGGTGACACAAACACCACATAGCCGACGGCCATGATAAACGTACCCAACACAATCAGCCCATACTCTTGAAGTATCTGCTTCGGACTCAATTTTTCTTTCTTGATTTCCTTGAATTTATCCCAGAAACTCATATTTATGTTGTATATTGAATTTTGAATTACTAACCCCTAATCACTGACCACTAATCCCTATTTAGGTGTTGACCTCAGTAAGATGGCACATAACACCAAACACATCAGATTCGGTATCCAGGTTCCCAAGCCCGGAGGCATGTTTCCCTGAACCGAAAACACTGTTGATATCTGCTGGAAAAACACGAAGGAGAACGCCAAACCCATGCCGATAAAGATATGTACTCCCACACCTCTCCTCGTTTTTCTGGAGGAAACACTCACCGCAAAAAATGTCATGATGAGAATGCCAAAGGGATTAGCCAAACGACGTTGTTGCTCAATAATGTACTGATCAATCAAGGTAGAGCCTTTTGCTTTCTCTTCTTTGATAAATCTGTTCAACTCAGGTGTTGTCATCGTTTCACTGATAAACGCATCCTGATTCAAATCACTGGGTCTCATGTTGAAGACGGTATCTTTTTGAACAAAAGTGGAAAAAATCTCCTGGCCATCCACAATGCGGCGTTCCGTGCCGCCGAACAGAGTCCAATTCTGTGTGTCATCATTGTATACAATGCGCTGGGCACTCAGTTTATATGCTATTGATTGCTCACCCAACACCTCGTAGGTGAACTGATAGCCCGTTTTCTCGGCCTTGGTCCATCTTTCAATGTAGATATAGCTGTTATCAGAGTTTTTTATATGGATATTGATTTTTGCCAAGGAAGTATGCTCCATGTATGTCTCCTTGAATTTATACATACCCATATTGGTTTTGGGCACCACAAAATTCGCCAGAATCAAAGCGCAAACTGCCACAATCACCGCACCCGTAAAATAGGGCAGCAACATCCTGTAGAAGCTCACACCCCCATTCAATATGGCCACAATCTCGTTATTGGCAGACAATTTCGAAGTGAACCAGATGACACTGATAAAAGTGAACAAAGGAATAAAAAGATTGACAAAATAAGGGATAAAATTGAGATAATAGCCCGTAATAACCGCTAACATTGGAGCGTTGTTGTCCAAGAAACGTTGCAGGTTTTCGGAGATATCCACCACAATAATGATGGTCATCAGCAAAATGATAGAATACACCACAGACCCAAGAAATTTCTTGAGTATGTAACTGTCCAGAATGTTCCAGTGCAGCTTTTCCCTTATTTTTTCAACCACTGATCCAGCCATCTGAAAAATTCACGCTGCCAAAGAATCGCATTTTGCGGTGTTGATACAAAGTGACACTCATCGGGGAAAAACAGGAAACGGCTCGGAATACCCTTTATCTGAGCTGCGTCAAAAGCCTGCATTCCCTCTGTATATGGGATTCTGAAATCCTTTCCACCATGGATTACCAGAATCGGTGTATCCCAGTTTCCTATGAAATTATGCGGTGAGAAATCGTAGCTTTTCGGTCTGTTTTCCCAATATGGTCCGCCAATGTCATGATTGGCGAAAAAAAGCTCCTCGGTAGTACCATACCAGCTGGTGAAATTGAACATGCCGCAATGGGCTATCAGAGCCTTGAAGCGTTTCTCATGATGACCTGCCAGCCAATAAATGGAAAAACCGCCATAACTTGCACCCACAGCACCAAGATGTTCCTTGTCAACGTATGGTTCCTTGGCCACATCGTCAATAGCGGACAGATAATCTTTCATATTCTGCCCACCATAATCGAGGCTTATTTGCTCATTCCACTCACTGCCGAAGCCTGGCAAACCACGGCGGTTAGGAGCGACCACAATATAGTCATGCGAGGCCATCATCTGGAAATTCCAGCGGAAAGAATAAAACTGACTCACAGCAGATTGCGGTCCTCCTTGACAATACAGTAAGGTGGAATATTGCTTGTTGGGGTCGAAATTTGGCGGCAGAATCACCCATACCAACATCTGCTTGCCATCGGTGGTTTTCACCCAGCGTTTCTCCGATTTCCCTGTAGTTATCTTGTCAAATATCTCTTTGTTGGTGAAAGTCAGCTGTTTGTCACTGCCATCTTGCAGGCTCACACTGAAGATTTCCTGCGGATATTCATGCGTGCATTTGGTGGCTATCAGCCGGTCTCCAGCCAGCAGGATGCTGTTATAGTCATGATCGCCCACGGTTAACTGCTCGTATGCGTTTGTGTTCAAATCCAGTTTGTAGATTTGGACAGTAGCCTCAATACAACTCAGGAAATAAATGGCCGTTCCTTCTTCATTCCATACGAAATTGGTGGCGTCCTGGTCAAAATCGTTGCTGTAATCAGTCGTTTCACCGCTATTGAAATCATGTACAAACAAGCGGTGCTTGTCAGACTCATATCCATCCGTTTTCATACTCCACCAAACCAGTTTTGAGCCATCGGGTGAGAACACCGGATCCATATCATAGCCCATATTGCCCTCACTTAAATTGACGGTTTTTTGAGTGTTCAGGTCATAAAGATAAATATCCGTATTGGTACTTTCCGCAAAAGCCTTGCCCGACAACCGTTTGCAGCAATATGCGATTTTGCTGCCATCGGGGCTCCAAACAGCCTGTTCCATTCCTCCAAACGGAGGCACTGGCGCATGAAACTTTTCACCTTCCAGCAAATCTGTCGTTTTCTCCATTTTCGGATAATCGGCGACGAACAAATGACTATATGTGCCATCAGCCCAGTAATTCCAGTGGCGATACATCAAATCGTCATAAATCATGGCATTGGCCTTAGGTAAATCGGGATATAAATCTGCCACTGTCTGATCCAATTTTACATTTTTGGCATAGACAATATTTTTCATATCAGGCGAATAGGCAAATCCATTAACATCCCCATCGATGTCGGACAGTTGCTGAATGCCGCTACCATCGGGATTACACTCGAAAATTTGCATACCCTTGTCGGTCGGATAAAGATAAGCTATTTTCTTACCGTCCGGTCGCCATACAGCCTGAACCTCATCCGCTGAGGAGGAAGTGATTTTGGCTGGCTCTCCACCCTCCACAGGCATGGTATAAAGTTCCATATTGCCTTTGTTGGCATGATAGTCAAAATATTTCACACCATACAGCAAAGTTTTTCCGTCGGGAGAAAGCACCGGGGCCGACACCCGTCCCATATACCACAGAATTTCTTCTGTCAGCACCCCTTTGGAGAAATCTGGCACTTCGCGATTCTCTTTGGTGATAATCTTCTCATCATTAACTGATTCCGTGTTTTTCTTTGATTCACAAGAACTGATAATCATAGCTAAAATCGCTAATAAAACGATACTTTTCCTCATAAAACAAAATTTGTGCAAAGATAGTGAATTTTGTTGAATCTATAATTTGTTAAATAACCATTTCCATCAGCATTTTTTCGTATTTTTGCATTGAATATCGATAAAAATGACCATAAGAGAAGAAAAAATCCCAAGAGCGCTTGTTATCATACTGATTATCAGTATTATAATACGTGGCTTTTTGGCAGCTTTCCACGAGTTCGGCAACGACGAAGTGTATTACTGGACCTATGCCATGTATCCCGACTGGTCTCACTTCGACCACCCCGGCATGGTGGGCTGGATAATGCAATTATTTAGCCTTAACCTATTGTTAGACAGCGAGTTCTTTTTACGTCTCTCATCTATTATCTTCATGACCGTCAATTCCTGGCTGATGTACCTCATCGGCACAGAAATCAAAAACAAAATTGCCGGTTTATATTCCGCCCTGCTGTTCACGGCCTCGCTCTACGCCTTTGTCATCACAGGAGTCTTTATCATGCCCGACACCCCGTTGATGCTGTTTACACTCATCTCCATCTACCTGTTTATCAAATATTTCAAACAATCCACAGAGATGCACGTCCGTGCATTTCCACAAGGCAATGCCACGCTATTATTGGCAGGTTTGTGTGCTGGCTTGGCCATGCTATCCAAATATTCTGCGGCATTTATATGGGTTGGGGTGGGTCTTTATATTTTGATTTACAATCGAAAAGAACTGAAAAACAAATATTTATACCTCTCAATACTGATTTCCGCTATTTGTCTGTTACCTATTCTTATCTGGAATATGCAACATGATTTTATCAGTTTCAACTTCCACGGCGACAGAGTAAGTCTCTTCGGGAAACCACGTTTTGATTATTTGGGAACCGAACTTGCTGGCGAACTAATATACAATAGCCCAATAGTTTATATTCTGATTATCATGGCATTGGTTGCCTTATTCAGAAAAGAAAACAAGCTTGATAAATTTGTAAGCCGACTGTTACTGCTTACCGCCCTGCCATGGATAGGCATTTTCATCTATTTCTCGTTCACCCGCTCCACCCTACCCCACTGGAGTGCCCCCGGTGTTTGCCTGCTGATTCCGATAGCGGGAGCATACCTTGCAGAAAAACAGGATAATATGACTGGGATTTATCGTATTCCCAAAATTATCATTGCGGCACTGCTATTGTTAATAATTGCCATAGGTGTGGGTAGTTTTGAAATCAAGACAGGCCGTATCCAAGCCTGTTTCGCCTCCGAAAAACCCATTGAGATGACCGCAGTGGGCAAGGGGGATGTCACCCTCGACATGTACGGCTGGGACCAGATACGAGAGGGTTTTGCAACAGTGCGCGACAGTCTTGTCGCCACAGGCGAGATGAAAGCCGACGACGGCATCATTGCCCTGAAATGGTTCCCAGCTGCCAATATCGACTACTATATAGCCACTCCTTTGGGCATCAATTTGTATGCCCTCGGAGATTTGAACCAGATTCATAAATATTACTGGATCAATGAATTGCGCGGTGGATTACAAGCAGGACGAAATTATTGGTTCATCAACCAAAGTTACAACTATTATGAGCCCGACGATTGGCGCCTACAACCATATTTTGAGCAGGTTACACCAGTTGATACCTTCGCGGTTCATCGAGGCGGAAGAGTGGCAGAATACGTGTTTGTATATAAGCTGGAGGGGATGAAAGTTGACAATTGATAATTGACAATCAAGTATTTACATCAATTTCTATTTTGTCTAGAATGTGGATTTCTTTTATAAATATTTGCTTTTCAACTTTTTCATGTAACATTCCTCGGTATTTTTTCGGACGCACTGCGTGCGTTCCTACAAAAAATTTATTTGTCTGTGTGTAATTCGGGAATTTTATGTAAATTTGCAGATTGACTTGTATAGATATAATCATGCGTATCCTGAAATCAATCGGCAAACTCATTCTTAGTCTCATCGGACTTTTCATTGCCTTATTACTATGTATCAGTCTTTTTGTTCCCATTTATGACTTTGACGAACCTTACCCATTCAGTGGCGAGTATCTGCACAACCCATACGAGGGCATGGATTCCACGGCTTGGCTAAAGTGCAACTTCCACGCCCATAGTCGCACAGCTGGAGGCATCGCTAACGGCCGTAAAAATACCGACCAACTACTTGACAGCATATACCGCTGCTTCGGTTTCGACCACATAGGCATCTCCAATTACAACACCATCAACGAGTACGGGAAAGATAATCCCAGCTATGTGCCTGGCTACGAACATGGTTACGGCATATTCAAAATACATCAATTGGGCCTTGGTGCCAGAAAAGTCAGAAGAATCGACTATCCACTGTGGCAAACCCTCAGCATGAAACAGCATACCCTCAACAGGATGGGACAACAGGTCGAACTGGCGATTCCAGCCCATCCTTCTTTTGTGGAGAAAGGTTATCGTCCTGAAGACTTCAAATACCTCAGCAATTACAAGCTATTGGAGGTGTTGAACGGCTATCGCAAATCACCCGCCCACTGGGATATGGCACTGTCCAATGGTCATTTGGTCTATCTCATTGGCGGTGACGACACCCACAACATGTCCAACATCAACGACCCTGCCAACCGCTTCACCCTGATCAACAGCACGGTCAACGAGGGCGACAAACTATTGGAAGCACTGGTAGCAGGCAAAGCTGTCGGGGTTGCTTTTCCCATGGATCCCACTTACACAGAGACCATTCCCCATAAAATTGAACGTCTGAGAGAAAATCTGCCCTACATTACCAAAGTGGATTTGTGTGGTGACACGCTACGTGTAGCCGCCACCAAACGCATTAGCAAGGCAGAGTTTATCGGCCAGGGCGGCCAAATTCTTCTCTGCGAAAATGATATTGACGAAGCCGCCTATATCATTAAACCCGAAAACCAGTACGTGCGTACCGTGCTCACCTTCGCTGATGGTACTGAACTATGGCTCAATCCCATCACTCGACACGAAAACCCCGACAATTTGTACCATCCTCGTCTCGACCATTTAAACTATTGGAAAACCGCCGTGTTATGGATAGCATACATAGCTGTCATTGGCGCAGTGGTATTATTGGTCAGAAGGAGGAAGAGGAAATCACCAAAACCTAATCACTAACCCCTAACCCCTAGCACCTATAATGAAACACCTCACCTTATTCATACTAGCCCTCGTTTCGTTGCTCTGTCTTCAGGCGCAGAACTATGACGACATTGCCTTCGATAACAGAACATACGTTAACGGTCTCACCAGCATCAAGCTTACCCCCGCCACCGCACCTCTGGGTTATCCTGTCATTGATTTGGGCAGTGGAGAGCAATTGTGCCTTTCTTTTGATGACTTGGAAGGCAATGACAACCGTTATCTGAAATACACTGTCATTCACTGCACCCACGACTGGAAACCTTCAGACCTCAATCCCTTCGACTATATCGATGGTTATTTGGAAGACGAATTCACCGACCATTCATACTCATTCAACACGGTGCAGAGCTATGTGCATTTCACCCTGCGCTTTCCCAACAACATGCTGAATATCACTAAATCGGGCAACTACCTGCTGTTTGTATATGACGACACCCCCGACAATCCCATCCTCACCCGTCGTTTTATGGTAAAAGAAAACGCGGAGGCAGTCATAAGTGGCAATGTTCATGCTGCCAGCGATGTACGCTACCGCTATACGGGACAGGAAGTCGATTTCAATGTCAACACAGGTCGCAACATCATCCGTGATCCGGCAAGGAACTTGCGTGCCACCATCATGCAAAATGGCCGTTGGGACAATGCCATTATTGGTTTGCGTTACCGCTATGGAAAACCTGGAGAATACAGTTTTGACTATGATGAGAATGAAAACAGCTTTTACGGCAGTTCTGAATTCCGCACATTCTCCATCAAAAGTCTTCGATACAATGGCGACAGAATCGCGGCCATCCGCTACGACGGGAAAGCCTATCTTGCCGTTGTTTTGGAAGACATTGCCCGTCCATACGGGGCATACCAAGGCACTACCACCCTCAAAGGCAAATGCTACTGGGAGAACGGCGACTACACCGGTGAGAACCGCGAGGATTACGTACTTACCCGCTTTTCGCTGAAATGCGATTTTCCTGTCACTGATGGCAGCATATACGTATTTGGTGAACTCACTGATTGGCAAATTCAGGAAGATGCCAAACTTGAATACAATCCCCAAACCAACTACTGGGAAGCAGAACTATACTTGAAACAGGGATACTACAATTACCAATATGTGTTTGTGCACAACGGCAGCACCGAAATTGATGCCACCTACATCGAAGGCAGCCATTGGGAGACCAGCAACGATTACGGGGTATTTGTGTATCTCAATGATGAAACATCCTTGTATGACCGTCTGATTGGGGTAGAGTTTTTTAATGAGGTGAAAGAAAGATGACGGGGAGACGAGGAGACATGCTCTGCGAGCATTCGGGGAGACGTACACCTAACGTGTACTCGGGAAGACGGGAAAACGATATTGTTCGTCTCCACGAGCGAACGCAGTGAGCGACTTCCCGAACGAACGAAGTGAGTGACTCCACGTATAAACGAATCAAGGAATCAACAAATAAACAAATAAACAACAAAAAAACATGTACGCAATAGGAATAGACATTGGTGGTACGAACACCGACATCGGGCTGGTGAGCCCGGCGGGCGAAGTGGTGGCCCGCAAGAACCTCCCCACCGCACAATACAGCGATGCAAACCAATATGCCGACGATTTGGCAACAACCATCCGTCAGCTCATTGACGAGCAGAAAGTGGAAGTGAAAGGCATAGGCATTGGTGCACCCAACGGCAACTTCTACACAGGCTGCATCGAGAATGCTCCCAACCTCAACATGAAAGGCAACATCTATTTGGCCAAGATGATGGAAGAACGCTTGCACCTGCCTGCCGTCATCACCAATGACGCCAACGCTGCTGCCTACGGCGAGATGATTTACGGTGGTGCCAAAGGCATGAAGGACTTTATCATGTTCACCTTGGGCACGGGTGTCGGCAGCGGCATCATCGTGGATGGCAAACTGCTGTACGGCCATGATGGCTTCGCCGGTGAGCTGGGACACACCATCATTTTCCCCGACGGCCGCGACTGCAAATGCGGACGCAAAGGTTGCCTGGAACAATACACCTCCGCCGGCGGTATCCGCAAAACCTGCCTCGACATGATGGCACAAGACCCCTATTATGACGGTGTATTGTCGAAAGTCCCCGCCGAGGAAATCGACTCCAAGATGATTGGCGACGCCGCCAATGCTGGTGACGAGTTGGCACTGCGTGTCTTTGAATACACGGGCAACATTTTGGGTTTGGCCATGGCCAATGCAGTGGCATTTTCCTCACCAGAAGCTGTTTTTCTGATGGGCGGACCTGTGAAAGCCGGCAAGGTGCTCCTCGACCCCGTCATGAAGTCGTTCGACCGTAACATACTTGCAAACTATCGTGGCAAAGTGAAAGTGATGGTGTCGCAGCTGAAACAAAACGATGTGGCTATTTTAGGAGCCGCCGCACTGGTAAGTTAATCAGGTTACAGGTATCAGGTTACAATGTAGAGACGCGATTAATCGCGTCTCTATTTTATTAACATTGACTGCAGTCTGCTCTAATCCCGAAGACAACGGACCGAATATCCGTAGGACTTGTCGTTGCCGTTCCTATACAAGTAGGCTCCACTGTAGGTAATCTGCCGGTAGTAAACGAAGTTGCCATAGATCTGCGTAGCACTCCAGAAGTCGGCGTCGCTGCCAAAAGAGCTTAAGTTGCTGCCGTAGCAGCCAGCAGGAAGAGCCGAAAATCCCGTGGAATTATATGAACTAGGCTCAAGACCCACAGCACATAAATTGGACATAATAATGGCCCATCCTGATGTTGACGCCAACGCCTTGGCTATATAGGCGCTATTAGCGCTACACTGATACTGCGTCTGGCTGCCCACATAGTCACTCAGCTGTGTCCACTCCGCATCACTCGGAACATGCCAGCCATTCGGGCAGATTCCCTGCACCCCACTGGGATTGGATGAGGAGGAGGGTGCCCCGTGCATTAGCGCAGACCAGTTGTAAAGATAGCCATAAGTGGAGACATTAGAGGTGTCGCTATCTGGCACATAACGATAGGAAGCGGTGAAACTGATTGTACTGCCCATTGGTATATTCTCTCCGTTCGCATATTGCGTTGTGCGCAGGTTCTCCTTCATCCAGCACTGGTTACCAATCTGCACAGTATTGTATGTATTGTTGTCAATGTCGGTCACCGTGGCGGTGCCAGGACAAGGTTGGCCATCAAGACTCTGTGTTTCAGCAAACTGCAGGGTGAAAGTCTGCGAGGCGCCTTGGGCTTGCATGATGCGCTGGCTTTCTGCCTCGCTGCCATTAATGGTGGCATAGCCCACGTATTCCATCTGGTCGCCGAAGGTGAAAGGATTGTTGGTGGTGTATTTTGGGGCGTTTTGAGATTTGGGCGATTGTAGAAACGCGCGGCCGTGCTTCTCTATGGTACCGATGTATTCCATTTTGTTGGCATCAGTGCCGCCGTTGCATACCATTTTGATGGAGGAGGTTTGTCCATTCTGGCGGGCGGTCATCACGTAGGTGCCAGCGGTAGCAAGGGTGATGCGGAATTGGTGGGAACCGGGTTGTAACGTATAATCATTCACCACAACAATACGGCCATTGATGTCGGCAATGTCCAATGCCACCGTTCCTTCGTTTGTTACCATCAGGTTCACCTCGGTGGTGCCGGTGAAGGGGTTGGGATTGTTTTGCGACAACCGTAGGGGCGAATAATCATTCGCCCCTACAATATCGGAAATACCCGTGCCATTCTGCATGGTCAAGGTGGTATCGGGCCAGTAGATGGTCTCCTGCCAGCCCTTGGTCAGGTTGGTGATGGACACTCGGTGGAGCTGTACATGCTGGTTGGCCGTATCCTTGGCGGTGAAGGTGAGGGTCACACTTTGGGCAAAAGCAGTGATGCTTATCAATATTACTACCAAAAATGATAGGAGTCTTTTCATAATTGTCTTATTTTTAATCAGTTCAATGTATCCCCCTTTTGGAACACAAGGCAAAGTTAGGAAAAAATTTGATATACGGCATAACGCATTTGATTTTTTCAAATCAAGGAAGCCTTAGAATGAAACAAAATTTGCACGCAATGCTGATTTTTGGAAATTACGAAAGCGACAAAATCGAAAAATGCTGCAAGTTTGCAACAAACTCCGAAAGTTATTTCAAAATATCGCTATTCATCAAAAATTGGTGCAAGCCCATGAAAATAATACCGTCATCATTGGTATAGGTAGCGATGTCATCACCTTGGATGACAATTTTTTGAAAGGAATCGCCTATTTTCTTTAGAGATCTCAGTTCCTGATTCTGTTTCACTTCCGTAGGCAAAGCGTATGCTGATTGTATATAATATTTGTCAAACCCATTTGTAGCGATGAAATCTACTTCATATTGAATGTAAACTTGTTTTCCATCCCTCATTTCACGGGACTCTATCAAGCCTACATCCACAAGATAGTCACGTGATCGGAGCTCATTGTAAATCACATTTTCCATAATATGAGTGACTTCCTGCTGTCTAAAATTCAACCGTGCATTTCTCAGACCGACATCAACACAATAATATTTCTTAAAGGACTTGTAGTATTCCTTTCCTTTTATGTCATATCGTCTTGCACCTTCAAAAAGGAAGGAATCGCATATATAATCCAAATATTTCTTAACTGTTTCCTCGTCTATTTTGATATTTTGGACACTTTGCAGGGAATTGGCCATTTTGGTTGGATTTGACAGAGAACCTATGGCGGAGCATAAACTATCTGCTATTGCCTCAAGTGCAACTTCGTTTCCTATGCTATATCTTTCAATAATATCCGTAATGTACGTTTTTCTCCAAAGATCCTGCAGATAGTTTGCTTTCTGAAGCGGGGTCTTTCGGCTGAGTAATCCGGGCATGCCTCCAAAGGTATAGAACTCTTTCCATAGTTCGCTAAAAGGTTCATTTCTTTTTGCATATAATTCCTTGAATGAAAACGGATTGCATCGTATTTCCTGACCCCGATCCCGGAATATTGTACTAATATCCTTAGACAGCAATTTGGCATTGCTGCCCGTTACATAAACATCCACATTGTCCTTACTTCTTAACCCATTAACCAGTTTTTCAAAGCCATCTACTTCTTGGATTTCATCCAATATCACATAATACATCCGCTTAGGGTCGGTAATCTTAGCGTATAGATAGGCCTTAAGTTTCTCCTTGTCAGCCAATTCGCTTTGGTTGTTCTCGTCATCAATATCTAACGAAACGATGATGATGTCTTCTTCCGGAACACCATCTGCAATTAAATATTCTTTATACAAACGAGTCAACAGCCATGATTTACCGCATCTTCGTGGGCCAGTGACGACTTTCACGTCTCCATTTTCTCTGCTGTCAATCAATTTTTGGAGATATACCTCCCTTGGTAATAGTTTGCTCATACTACAATCGGAATTTTCTGCAAAAATACAACAAATTCCGATTCGGTATAACAAAAAATCATATTTTCATCCGAAGATTCAATATGAAAATAATACTGTTTTTGTTTCTTTCGCCTACTCTCTTCTGGCTTTTCGGCTTCCACCATGTTATTGTTTAATTGATTTTTCTGAATTAATATTTTTTGATATTTTTCGCCCGCCTTTCGGCGGGTTTGCTTGACAGACCGCTTTTGCGCTCCGCGCTTGTGCGGTCTGCTCTAATCGCGGAGACAACGGACAGAAAAACCGTAGTAACTGTAGTAGTTGTGCCTGAGCACACTGGCGTCATTGTAGTAGAGATTGCGGCAGTATGCGTTGTAAACACTGCTCACCGAAGCACTCCAAAAGAGGGCGTTGTTGCCGAAATGGTTGTAGTAGCCGTTGCCGTAGAGGCCAGCGGGAAGGGCCGAGAAACCAGTTGCGTTGTTGGCACTTGGATTGTTGCCCACGGCACAAGTGAATGTACTGCTATTCCATCCTGTAGTGGAGGCTAAGGCCTTGGCTATTTTGGAACTGCTGCTGTTGCACTGGTACTCCGTCTGACTGCCCACATAGTCAATCAGCTGTGTCCATTCCGCATCACTGGGAACATGCCAGCCTGTAGGGCATATACCCTGTACGCCACTGGGATTGGCATTGCTGGAAGATGAGTTTCCCATCACCGCAGGCCAATTGTAAAGATAACCGTATGTGGACACATTGGATGAGTTGTTGTCAGGATAATAACGGTAAGCCGTTGTGGTGCTTGCGCTACTTCCCAAAGCAATGCTTGTTCCATTAGCATAACGGGTGGTGCGCAGGTTTTCCTTCATCCAGCACTGGTTGCCGATTTTTACGGTGTTGTATGTGTTATTGTCAACATCGGTCACTGTAGCAGCTTCTGGACAAGCTTGGACATCAAGACTCTGTGTTTCGGCAAACTGCAGTGTGAAAGTCTGCGAGGCGCCTTGAGCCTGCATGATGCGCTGGCTCTCCGCCTCGCTGCCATTAATGGTGGCATAGCCCACGTATTCCATCTGGTCGCCGAAAGTGAAAGGATTGTTGGTGGTGTATTTGGGGGCGTTTTGCGATTTGGGTGATTGTGGAGACGCAAAATCTTGCATCGCCACAGAACCTACATATTCAATCATGTTGGCATCGGTACCGCCGTTGCATACCATTTTGATGGAGAAGGTTTGTCCATTCTGGCGGGCGGTCATCACGTAGGTGCCAGCGGTAGCAAGGGTGATGCGGAATTGGTGGGAACCGGGTTGTAACGTATAATCATTCACCACAACAATACGGCCATTGATGTCGGCAATGTCCAATGCCACCGTTCCTTCGTTTGTTACCATCAGGTTCACCTCGGTGGTGCCGGTGAAGGGGTTGGGATTGTTTTGCGACAACCGTAGGGGCGAATAATCATTCGCCCCTACAATATCGGAAATACCCGTGCCATTCTGCATGGTCAAGGTGGTATCGGGCCAGTAGATGGTCTCCTGCCAGCCCTTGGTCAGGTTGGTGATGGACACACGGTTGAGCTGCACATGCTGGTTAGCCGCATCCTTGGCGGTGAAGGTGAGGGTCACACTTTGGGCGAAAGCGGCGGTGCTTATCAAAACTACCGACAAAAATGATAGGAGTTTTTTCATAATCTTATTTTTTAGGTTTCATATTGCATTGAAAATAAAGGGATTGTGTCTGTACATTTGACACAATACAAGACCAGTCCGCGGTATATAAGCTTGCGGAGCAAGGATATAAATAATATAAATTATTGATTATAAAGCAATTATACCCACCCCGAATTATATCGGGGAACAAACATGATAGTGGGCTTTCCATAGCCGCCAGCCTATTTTCTCTATGTTCTAAGGATGGGGGCATAGCTTATGTCAGATTTTTTCGGGATTTCAAGGTGCAAAGATAGTAAAAATATTCTGAAACATGCACAGATAGATACTTCTTGTAGAGACGCACGACCGTACGTCTCCATGTTATCATGTCACTACCCCGCCCTTCGGGCACCCCTTCTAAAAGAAGGGGAATTAATTTGTAGAGATGCTGCGTGCCACGTCTCTATATCTGTTATAATACGAATTCCAGCACTGCAAACAGCATGGCAATGGCAAAAGTCACCAACAAAATGCCACGACCAGTCAGGTCGTATTTTAATTTCACCAGGTAATATCTCAGAATCAGCACATTGGGCACCACACTCAAAAGGATGAGCTTCTGAACCATCCTATCCATCTGCAGAGCTCCGGTCTGATGCTGTACCAGCATGATGACAGCATAAAGAATGCCAAAGAAAATGGCGGGACATATAAAACCGATAAACAAGCCCATCGGCAGTGAATCTCTTCTTAGTTTTTCAACAAAATTTCCCATTATTCCTCCAATCCCTTAAAGTTGTTCATATACTGATAAGCTGTCAAGTCGGTTTGTACCGGCTGAATGGAAATATAATTGTGCGTCAAAGCCCATTGGCAAGTGTCATCATGCGGATCCTGGTCAACCAAGTAACCGGAAAGCCAATAATAAGGCCGACCAAAACAGTCAATTCTTTCCACCAAATCCTCAGCCCAATAACCTTTGGTCTGGCGAGTAAGCTTGATGCCTTTGATATCCTCAATGGAACCCTTGGGGATATTGATATTCAGTGAGATCTGCGGAGGAAAATCGGTAGCCAGCAACTGAGGTATCAGTTTTTTTGCATAATACGTGGCAGCGGTAAAATCCGCATCGGGTGAATAATCCAACAAAGAGAATCCAACCGAACGAGAGCCTTCAAAACTGCCCTCTATAGCCGCAGCCATGGTGCCCGAATAAATCAAGCTGACAGAGGAGTTGGAGCCATGGTTAATACCTGAGAGCACCAGGTCGATTTTACGGTCTCGCAGCACCACCCTTTGCCCTAATTTCACACAATCCACAGGGGTACCATTTGTTCTGTAATACCTGATGCCGTCTTCCTCACGATACTGTTTTATACGTAATGGCTCGTTCATCGTTATAGCGTGACCCATGCCCGAACGGACCACATCGGGTACAATCACCACAATCTCGCCAAAGTCTTTGGCAGCTTCAACCATGGCATACAGGCCTTTTGCCTCGTAGCCATCATCGTTCACAATCAAAATCAAAGGTCTTTCCATCTTATTCTTTCACAATTTTAACCGCTTTCACTTGTTTTTCACCATTCCAGATCATCAGCAAATAAGCACCTGCCGACAAATCATTCATATTCATAGTTGTTTGATTATCCTTCAACTCGACACTGCGAATACGCTGACCGGAGATATTGAACAAATCGGCTCTGCCTTGCTGGAATCCAGACAATTGTTCACCGCTTATCACCACATAATCCGAAGCAGGATTAGGGTAACATGAGATGTTGACACCTTCTTCGGTATAATTCTGGACTGCTGAAGGATGTTTCACAGTAGCAGGCAGGGAGATATAGTCAATCATGGCTAAATCCTCGCCAGCAGTCTGATAATTATCCTTGACATAACGCCACTCAAAAGTGTATGTTCCTGCTGTCAACGGATAAGCGACCTTAGTCCATGACACTTCTCCATCCCATGAATCTTTTTTAGTACTGTTGATATAAAATGCCAGGTAATCATACTGGGAATACTGTCCCCACCAATCTGTTCCGCCCGGCTCACAGGAAACATAATAATAGAAAGAGATGGTATCCGGTTGGGTTACTTCCATAGTCAATTTCAAAGATGAAGATTTATTGTTTCCAATATTGGCCGACCGCACCGCGTAGGTACCTTCGTATGGATGAGTAGTAGAGATCTGCCATTGGTTTGAAGTTCCCAAATTCCAATCGTAAGAGGAGAAATCACCCGTTTCCCAATCCTCAATATTGGCACCAATAAGCAAAGCGAATGTTTTTTCCGCCTTATAAAAACCAGCGGTATATATCAGCTTGAATTGTGCTATAGCACTTTCCTGGATACTGGGATTTACTGTCACCGATAAGTTCAGCATATTGGTGGCATTTTCTGCCACAAACGGGATAGTCTGTGTCATCTCAGAGTTAAAACTAACCACATCGCTCATATTCTCAATTGAAACAAAACCGAATTGTGCTTTGGCATTACCTATGTTCTGCAAAGGAATATTCAGGGTAACCGTCTCACCATAATCAATACGACCATTAGTCGTTTCCCCTGCCTGGGAATCATCCACTACGCAATTGCCGATAGCCAATTTCGGAGCATACAACAACTGTGAGAAATCCTGCTCTGTCACATATTCACCCGCAGTCATCACGATATGGAAATGAGCGATATGACCGTAGGGCACATTGGGAGCCACCTTGAAGCGAATCGCATCAGACAAAGACATGCTCTCGTTGGGCTGCAAACCTGTTGAGCCAAATGTGCTCTGCAACATCGTGACATAAGAGTCATCGGTGGTCACCACAACACTGAAATCGGAAGAAGCCACACCTCCCACATTCTTCAGTTGCATAGTTACTCCTACTGATTCGTTATATGAAGGATGGCCACTGGCATTGTCAATCTGGTGCCCAATATAGGTCAGATATGGTTCATTATTCACAATCACAGGTATGTCTGCCTGATATGGAATGTAATTAAAGGCTGATACCAACAAATGCAACGTATCGGTAGGTATTAACACTTCATTGAAATTCAACATAACACTGCCACCAGAGATGAATCCCTGGGCAAGAATAGTATTGCCTTTGGTCAGCACCACCTTGGCGTTTTCCACAGGAGAAGAAACCTGTAACTGCGTTACACCTGCAAATATCTGACTGTTGTGTGAAACTGTCAATAATTGAGGAACAGCCGTACGTACCTGCAGAGTTGGGTCTCCGAAGATCACCCAAGTACGCATAGTCTGCAAGCCTTGTGAAGATGTTGTTGGATATACCTCATGCATTTTGGCCAAACCATTGAAAACAATACCACCGAAAGTACGCTTCACTGTAGTATTTTCAGCACCTGTCAGCAAACGAATCATTTCATCTTGGCCAACCATAGGTGGATTCCATGGCTGGCTCATAGTGGACATCACCGTACTGACAGCCCCTGTTGACTGACCATTCTTCGTAGCACGCAACCAAGCTTCGGCAAAACAAGTCTGATTAACATATTTACCATTCAAACACGCTGTTGAAATGATAAAGGGCAGCATATTGTAATTGGTGAGGTTGTTAATGTGCGAATTACTGAAATTTGTGGTTCCCCAACTGGTTTCACTTCCATGTCCACAATAAGTGATGATACCCACACCCGCATTCACAGCAGTACTTACATTGGCAGCGGTTGGATTGCCGCTGGCGTCCAACCCCCCTTGAGAACCCTCAAACAATTCGTAACCACTTGTATAGGTAAAAGCCTGCAACTTGTTGTCAATATTGCGGATATGCTCATAGTCATATTCATTATCCTCGCCAGGTCCTTCAGAAGAAGCGATACCCAAAAATTGGTCAAAATGCGTAGTCACCGCGGGATTTTCCTCATATTGGATAAATTTGTTCACCTGGGTGGTCACATGCGTGGCATTCTCAGCGGAAATCTTACCCAGAATAATATCCGGAACCTCATCATTGCCCACAATTTCGGTGTAAAAATTATCTGAAACCTCTCCGTCTTTGGTGAAATAGGGGAACAAATTGCCATCACCCACAATCAAAACAAAAGCCAAATTATGCTCATTATAGAAGGTTGTGATATAATTCCTGACGGCTGTATTGGAATTGCCCACCTCTTCCAAAGTTACCATGGTAGTGGGATAACCGTTTTTAATTTTCCAGCTCACATACGGTTGCATAGCGTCCACAAACTGCGCAGGAGTAATAATCAGAATTTCACCGGATTCTGTGATTGTGGTATAACGGCTTCTCTCGTAATTCAAGAAGAAATTCTGATACACCTCGTTGAACTCAGCACAGTTCTTGCGAGCCTGCTGAGCCCTGAATGGAGCATTGAAATCAACACGCAAAGTAAGGGAACGATAATATTTCAGTTTTTGCTGCACAGGATTATAATCAAAGGGGGAAACTTGAATAGTGACCCCATGAAAATCACGCATATAGAAAGTTCCCGATAACTGAACGGGAGACTCCCTCTGAAAAGCATTCCGCTGATATGCCGCACCAAACTGATAAGGCACATCTTCAGGATTGGTGTTTCTCAGAATCACACCCTTGGAAGGAATCAATTTGAAATTATCCACTAATTGATAATCAGCGTCAACAACAGACAAAGTCGGCTGGCTATTTTCCGGGATAATTATAGACTTACCCGCAAGCAATAACTCTGGCATTCCCAACTCTGTCACTGCGTATGCGCCAGACATCAACAATTTTTGATATGTTTGGCCATTAATATCCACATTGCTTGTGGTATAAGCCGGCATATCCACTTTTATAGTGACACCGTTCGCATCCGAGGACAATACCGAATAGTTGATTTTTTGGGCAAACGTGAAATTCACCACCAATAGAAGCAGCAATAAAGCAATAATTTTTTTCATTGATTTAATTTTGACGTATTAATTTTTTCTCTTTTCTTTCTTTATTCAGTTTACTCAACTCTTCAATATTCATACTGAAGGTGATATTATTGGGAACGGCACCCACCGCATAATGATTGCGGGAGAAACCGAACTGTATGGATCTGATATTGATCATGAAACCGTATGAGAAACCCGCAAAACTTCTTTTTTGGGGAATCTTCATTTCCTGATGGATATTGTGATTGTAGGCAAAATAAAGTGACAGATATTTCACAGGAATAATCTCGATACCAAACACCACATGGCGGAACAAATTATCAAAAAAAACGGCCGCCTTCGAGGGAGTCTGTACCTCACCCGTGATAGCATCCCTGGAATACAACGGATTGTCAGTACCTGTGTAGGTCATATTCCATTTATACAATGAATGCAATGATATGTGATAACGAACTGGGATATGTGCAAACCTTTGAGAGAAAGCCAGTTGTATATCAAAAGGCAATTTCTCAAAATGGCCAGGGGTAAACGGTTTCAGCTCCGAGCCCATGTTTTTGAACAGCAATGATACCGAAAGTCTCCTCTTTTCGTTGTAATAGGTGCCCGCCACATCAGCGGCGATACCGAAAGAATTGTAATCGGCATAGCCACAATAAATCATCTTCAGGCTGGCGCCAATGGAAAAGCCTTTGCCAAGTTCTCTGCCCCAGCCTACTATGGCTGCGAGGTCGCCAGCACGGAATGAGCCTATCTCCTGTCCAGTGATATCCGTCTCCGTAAAACGACCATAGCCAACATAGCGCATTTCGAAGGCAAAACTTCCCACTTTCTCAAATGAATGGGAATACATGGCTGAAATATAATTGCTTCCTTTGAAATAATTTGTAAAATTCATCATCAAGGAAGTATGATGCCGCTGCCCTATCAACGAAGGATTGGTCATGATAATGGAAGGATCCTCATCGTGAACAGAAATCAGATTACTGCCCAAGCCAGCAATACGACTGGAATAATTGAGCGACAGGAAATTATACACATAGTTGCCGTTTGACTGGGCCATCAAACCCGTCGAGAAAAGCAAAAGCAATATCGGCAACCAGTATTTTTTCATTTTTTACTCTTGAAATAACAATGATAACATCTCTTCCACACGTGAGATGGGTAATATCTTAATTTTCAATCCGCTCAATTTCACACCTTTCAGATTGTATTTTGACACGAACATCCGGGTGAAGCCCAATTTGTTGGCTTCCATGATACGCTGTTCGATACGTGTCACAGGTCGAACTTCACCATTCAGTCCCAACTCACCGGCAAAACAGGTTTTGGCATCAATGGCGATGTCGGCCGTGGACGACAGGATGGCCGCCACCACAGCCAAATTGATGGCGGGGTCTTCCACATGAATTCCACCGGCAATATTGAGGAACACATCCTTGGCGCCGATTTTGAAACGGCAACGTTTTTCCAGCACTGCCAGCAGCATGTTCATACGACGGGTATCAAAGCCCGTGGCCGAACGCTGTGGCGTACCATAAACTGCCGAACTCACCAGACTCTGCGTCTCAATCATGATAGGACGATTGCCTTCCATCACCGCGGCAATGGCGCTACCACTATAATTCTCCTCATGCTGGGAAACCAAAATTTCTGAAGGATTCAGCACTTCACGCAAGCCATTTTCGTTCATCTCAAAGATGCCTAATTCAGAAGTGGAGCCGAAGCGGTTCTTGATGCAGCGCACGATGCGGTAACCGTAGTGCTGGTCGCCCTCGAACTGCAGCACCGTATCCACGATATGCTCCAGAATCTTGGGTCCTGCCAAAGTGCCATCTTTGGTAATATGGCCAATCAGGAACACCGGAATCGCAGTAGTTTTAGCCAAATGCTGGAACTCTGCTGCACACTCCTTGATTTGCGACACCGAACCGGAAGCGGAATCCAACAGGTTGCTCTGCAAAGTCTGGATGGAATCCACTATCAGCAACTGCGGTTGTAAGTTCTCTATATGCTTGAAAATCTCCTGGGTAGATGTTTCCGTCAAAATATAGCAATGTTTTAGCGCATTAGGGCTGCCCAAACGCTCGGCACGCATTTTCAGTTGGCTTTCACTCTCTTCGCCCGACACATACAAGATTTTGGTCTCTGTCATCTGCAAAGCCATCTGGAGCAGCAGAGTTGATTTGCCGATGCCTGGCTCGCCGCCGAGCAAAGTGATGGAACCTGCCACTATGCCTCCACCCAATACGCGGTCCAATTCGCCGATATGCGAGTGCAAGCGAGGCATCTCCTGCAGGGAAATCTCGCTGAACAGTTTGGGTTTGCTCTGTCGTATCACCGCATTGGACTTGCCTTTTGGAGCCTCCTGGCGCACCAACACCTCCTCCTCAAAAGTGTTCCACTCGCCACACGAGGGACAACGTCCCATCCATTGGGTGGACTGGTGACCACAATTTTTGCAGAAGAACTGTGTTTTGGTCTTGGCCATTTTGTGTTCGTATATTATCAGTTTATTCTCTCGTATATTCCGTATGATTCATCAGACGGCAAACAGCAGGATTGACCTCATCATTGGCGTAGGAATCTTGCGTCAGCATCCTTCCCTCCTCGTCGTAAGTATAAGTGGTATAAGACAATAGATTTTTATCTTTGTCATACACGGAGACTTTCACAACATTCTTCCCATCATATTCGTACGTAGTTAAACGATAATGGTCAAGATCTTCCTCCTCCTGTTCAATCAGGTGGTTGTCATTGTCGTAGCGGTAATATATTTTGGCAATCAAGGCATCGTCGTAATTATAGATAAGGTCTTTGATTTTCCGTCCTTGTGCATCATATTCAAAAGTAACACTACGGCGGTCTTTCTGCTGAACCTCATCCCTCACACGGTTAATGACATGGCCATCTTCATCATATTCATTAACAGTCACATACATTTCATTTCCATCTTCATCATACTCCACATCCTTTACCAACTGTCCTTTGTCATTGTATGTAAACGCCCTCTCTGTATAGGAGAATTTATCCTCATCGTAACAATCACGACGAACCAAACGGTCGTTTTCATACACCATGCGAGTGGAATATTCCGGCATACCCTCACCATAGCACTGTCTTTGCTCTGTCAGCCGCCCATTCTCATATATATTGCTAATCTGCTCACAAAGCATGCCTTCTCCGTCATAATTCTTCAGTAGAAGAGGATGGTGATTGTTGTCATATTTTGTAACTGTGGCAGACTGGAGGGTTGCGTCTGGATTATAATTGTTCTCGGAAATTACATTACCCTGTTCATCATATTCAACGATGGATGAAATATAATCTTCGGGGGTAATATCGTTTTCGTCGTAACCAGTACGAAGGTAGTTAATGGTATGAATGGTTAGTTTTCGCATAAAGATGGAATTAACTTGCAAAGGTACATAAAATTCCCGAAATATGCATTAACAAGTATAAAAAAAAACGAGGATTGTGCATCCTCGTTTTTCTTATGGCAGGAGAGGAAAGAATCGAACTCTCACTGATGGTTTTGGAGACCACTGTTCTACCATTAAACTACTCTCCTGAGTCAAAGGGCTGGCATTATGTCAGCCCTTTGTCATATACTGTTTTTCAGTATTAGTCTAAGATATCAGTTACCTGACCAGCGCCAACGGTTCTACCACCTTCACGGATAGCGAAGTGCAGACCCTTGTTGATAGCGATTTCTGATAACAGCTTAACAGTGATAGTCAAGTTATCGCCAGGCATTACCATTTCAACGCCGTCGGGAAGAACGATTTCACCGGTAACGTCAGTTGTACGGAAGTAGAACTGAGGACGGTATTTGTTGTGGAACGGGGTGTGACGACCACCTTCTTCTTTCTTCAGGATATAAACTTCAGCCTTGAATTCTTTGTGAGGTTTAATAGAACCTGGTTTAGCGATTACCATACCACGACGGATTTCGTCTTTGTCGATACCACGGAGCAACAAACCTACGTTATCGCCAGCTTCACCTTCGTCCAAAATTTTACGAAACATTTCAACACCGGTAACAACTGATTTCAGTTTTTCGGCGCCCATACCGATGATATCAACGGCATCGCCAGTGTGAACGATACCAGTCTCGATTCTACCGGTAGCAACGGTACCACGACCAGTGATTGAGAACACGTCTTCGATAGGCATGAGGAAGTCTTTATCTTTGTCACGGCCAGGAAGCGGAATCCAAGTGTCAACTGCATCCATGAGTTCCATGATTTTCTCAACCCACTTCGGTTCTTGGTTCAATCCACCAAGAGCGGAACCGCGGATAATAGGAGTATCATCACCTTCGAAACCGTAGAAGCTCAACAGTTCACGAACTTCCATTTCAACGAGGTCTAACAATTCGGGGTCATCCACCATGTCAACCTTGTTCATGAAAACAACCATTCTAGGAACACCTACCTGTTTTGCCAAAAGGATGTGCTCTCTTGTCTGAGGCATAGGACCATCGGTAGCGGCAACAACGAGGATAGCGCCGTCCATCTGAGCAGCACCAGTTACCATGTTCTTAATATAGTCAGCGTGACCAGGGCAGTCAACGTGAGCATAGTGACGATTAGCGGTCTGATACTCAACGTGAGCAGTGTTGATGGTAATACCACGTTCCTTTTCCTCAGGAGCGTTATCGATAGAATCGAAGCTTCTTACTTCTGACAAACCTTTAGCAGCCAAAACAGTGGTGATAGCTGCGGTCAGAGTGGTTTTACCGTGGTCGATGTGACCAATTGTACCAACGTTTACGTGTGGTTTCGAACGATCAAATTTTTCTTTTGCCATTTTCTTATAAATTAAGGTTTTTAATAAATTATTTTGCGGAATAAAATCTATAAAAAAAGAGCCGTTGATGAGATTTGAACTCATGACCTCTTCCTTACCAAGGAAGTGCTCTACCCCTGAGCTACAACGGCTTAAAATGTGAATTTAAAGAACGTTCCCAAAATTCCTTCATTTTGGGCTTGCAAAAATACATCTTTTTTTTGACTTAGCAACACTTCTTCAAATTTTTTTTCACTTTTTAAAAGTAATTTATTTCAAGTTATTGATTACCAAGACGTTGCATACATTTTTGCAAACTATCCTTCCAATTTGGAATTTGAATGCTAAAATCCTGAGTGACAGATGTTAAATCAAAAACCGATGAAGCAGGTCTCGGGGCTGCCGCTCCATATTCAGCCGTACTGACGGGCAGAACTTTGCATGACAAAGACGCATTTCTCATAATCTGATGCGCAAATTCGTTCCAAGAGATAGCCCCTTGATTGGCATAATGATATATTCTGCAATCTTGAATAAAGTCGCGTCGTTCCACAATTGTCAAGATAAGCTCTGCCAAATCACCCGCGTATGTCGGTCCTCCCTTTTGATCATCCACGACTCTGATCTCATCGTGACCACGGCCTAAACGCAGCATGGTTTTAACAAAATTATTGCCATACTCCGAATACAACCACGAAGTTCTGATAATCACAGCCCGGCAGCCTGTTTCAAAAACCGCCTTTTCACCCTCTACCTTCGAACGCCCATAAACAGACTGTGGATTGACAGGGTCGCTCGGTTTATACGGAAAATCAGAATTACCGTCAAAAACATAATCTGTAGAGATATGTACCAAAAAAATGTCATGACGTTTGGTCACCAATGCCAAATTGCGAGTGGCGTCACGATTGATCAAAAAACAACGCTCACTATCAGACTCAGCCTTGTCCACCGCAGTGTATCCCGCCGCATTAATGATCACATCAATATAGTGTTTGGATACATAATCCTCAACTTGTTCAATACTGGTGATATCCAACTCATCTACATCAGTATAGAAAAAAACATGCCTGTCATCGTTATGTGCCAAGTCCCTCAAACAATTTCCCAACTGCCCGTTGGCCCCTGTTATCAAGATATTACTCATCGCTTACTTTTCATTTGAAAATGCAAAAATACGAAAAATAATGAGCAAATGAGCAAATTAGTTAATGTGTTAATGAGTTTATTCGTGGAGGCGTGAAGACGTGGAGGCGTGTAGACATTTGCTTCGCTCGTTCGTGGAGGCGTAATGCCTGATTCCGTCTTAACGAATGCACGCAGCGCATGTCTTAACGCCTTAACGGATAAACGAAAAAAATGAAAACACCAACAATTCAATATTTTTCACTATCTTTGCCAACTAAAATCACCATTTATGAAAGTTAACGGAAAAACCATTCATATCCAAAGCAAGCAGCAGGATATTTTCAACAAATTATGCAATTTCAACAACTTCGTGAAATACATGCCGGAGCAAGTCAAGGATTGGCAAGTCACTGAAGATTACTGCCAATTTTCGGTTCCTGGCATCACCACCCTGAAACTTTCTATCGCGGAGAAAATCAATTATTCGAGAATCTCATACGCTGCCAATAACGACAAGAACATTCCAGTGAACATGGTCATATACTTGGACAGCAACGGCGACGGCACCGATCTGCACGCCGACATCGATGCGGAGATTCCAATTTTTTTGAGCGCAATGGTGAAAAAACCGTTGCAGAATCTTGTAGATATGATTGCCGACAGGGTAAAGGCAGAAACTGAAAACTGAAAGTTTTTCAAATATGCTAATTATCAATGTGCTAATGTGCTAATTGAATTAGCAAATGCGTTTTCCACTTCTTAATTCTTAGTTCTTAATTTCTGGCCCCTGACCCCTGAATCCTGACCACTAATAACTAACCCCTAATCACTGACCCCTATAACCTATGATAAGTACAATCCGAACCGACAACTTAGTCAAGCAATATAAACACCGTACCGTAGTGAATCATGTCTCCATCAATGTGAAGCAAGGAGAGATTGTGGGACTGCTCGGTCCCAACGGTGCTGGCAAAACCACCTCTTTCTATATGATTGTGGGGCTTATCCAGCCATTGGAAGGCAAGATTTTCTTAGACGACAATGACATCACCGGCATGGCCATGTACAAACGGGCACAGATGGGTATCGCCTACCTGCCGCAAGAGGCTTCTGTATTCCGTAGCCTTAGCGTAGAGGACAATATCATGGCCATCCTGCAGTTCACCAATATGACCAAGGCCGAACAGAAAGACCGGTTGGAGGAGCTGATTTCGGAATTCAACATGCAAAAGGTGCGAAAGAACAAAGGCAGCAATCTGTCTGGTGGTGAACGCCGCCGTTGCGAAATTGCCCGCTGTCTGGCCTCCAACCCGAAATTCATATTATTGGATGAGCCTTTCGCCGGCGTTGACCCCATCGCCGTGGAAGACATCCAGACCATTGTGGCCAAGCTGAAGGACAAAAATATTGGCATCCTTATCACCGACCACAACGTACACGAAACTCTGTCCATCACCGACCGCGCCTACCTGCTCTTCGAGGGAAGCGTGCTGAAAGCCGGCACTGCCGAGGAACTGGCCGCCGACCCACAGGTACGCAAGGTTTACCTTGGAAGTAATTTTGAGCTGAGGAAATAATAGCAGGGTACAGATTACAGATGTTTAGGGGGTAGAATTCAAAATTCAAATAACAACTTTCAACTTTCAATTTTCAGTTTTCAACTTCATTAATCAGCACATTAAACACAAATAAACATGAGATACCAGCCCCTTCATCAAGATTTTTACATCCGCAACAGAAAGCGTCTGATTCAGGAAATTGAGGAAGACTCCATCGTGTTGCTCACCTCCAACGACGAGTATCCCCGTTGTGGCGACACCACCCATCAGTTCCGGCAGAACTCTCCCCTGCTCTACCTTTGTGGCATCGACCAGGAAGAAACCTGTCTGGCATTGGCCCCATGGCATCCAGACCCTAACAGCCGCGAAGTGCTGTTCATTAAGAACCCGAGCCCCGAGATGATCACCTGGTTCGGACACCGACTGAGCAAAGAACAAGCCAGCGCCATTTCAGGCATTAAAAATGTGGTGTTTATCGAAGACTTTGAAAGCACCCTCAACAACATGCTCTTCTATGCCAAGAATGTATATTTGCACCTGCCGGAAAGCTCACGTTCCAAGAACTGCTTCCCTACCCGTGAAGTGCGCATGGCCGAGCAATTGAAAAAGGACTATCCTTTGCATAACTACCGTCGTTTGGCTCCCATCCTCAACCCCTTGCGTGCCGTAAAGCAGCCCGAGGAGCTGGAAGCCTTGAAGAAAGCTTGCGATATTACCGCCAAGGCATATAGACGCGCCAAAGCCGCTGTCAAACCCGGCATGTACGAGTACGAAGTGGAAGCTGAACTGATATACGAGATGATGCGCAACGGTGCCAGTGGACACTCCTTTGCCCCCATCTGCGCCTCCGGAGCCGACACCTGTATCTTACATTATATTAAAAATGACAAGATAATGCAGGACGGTGACATGCTGCTGATGGATTTCGGGGCAGAGTACGCCAACTATGCCGGCGACTGCAGCCGCACCATCCCCGTCAACGGAAAATTCACACCCCGCCAGCAAGCTGTTTATAATGCTGTCCTATCCATCTATAAGGATACCATTCCCAAATTCACCCCAGGCATGACCATCCACAAAATCAACGATTTTGTCTTCAAAAGAATGGATGAGGAGCTCATCAAACTCGGACTTTACACCGAAGAGGATGTGAAAAAGCAAGATCCGAGCAAGCCGCTGTTCAAGAAATACTACATGCACAACACCAGCCATTTCATCGGTCTGGACGTTCACGACGTAGGTGAGCGCGACTGGGTATTCCAGCCCGGCATGGTACTGAGTTGCGAGCCCGGCATCTATATCGCCGAAGAAGGCATCGGCGTGCGCATCGAAACCGATGTGGTGGTGGCAGAACACCCGATTGATTTGTTTGAGGGATTGGATTTGTAAAGAGAGCTACGCACCGCATTCTCAAGGAGAGTCTCGCTCCGAGAGTTCAAGGAGAGTCTCGTTGCACTCGAAGGGAGTTTCAACACTATTGTCTGTGCAGGCCGCATTCGCGATGCTCCGGATTTTCCCACCACCAGCGACCAGAACGAATATCCTCACCTGGTTTAACCGCCCGGGTACATGGCTCACAGCCTATGCTCGGATAATCTTTGTCATGTAATTGATTATATGGCACGTGGTTATTTTTGACATAATCCCACACCTGTTCCTCAGTCCAATGGATGAGTGGATTGATTTTCAGCAGTCCATGCCTTTCATCCCATTCTACCATACGCATGTCAGCCCGGGTCACCGACTGAGCTTTCCGCAGACCGCAAACCCACACTTCCAAGCCCTGAAACGCACGTGCCAACGGTTCCAGCTTCCGCACCTGACAGCAGGCATGACGTTTCTCTATACTTTCATAGAATGGGTTAATTCCATACTCATGCACAAAACACTGCAATGACTCTGTCTTTGGACAAAAGACTTCCATCTTGATATTATAGTGAAGATTGGTCTTATCCATCAACTGGTATGTTTCAGGAAACAGTCGTCCTGTATCCAAGGTAAAAATGCGCACATGCGGGTCTATTTTCAGCATCATATCAGTAAGAGCCTGATCTTCAATACTCAAGCTTGATGACAATGCTAATCTTTCTCCATATATCTCCATAAAATGTCTGAGAACCTCAACGGGTTCTGACTCACCAAACCTGCAATTCAATTCATCAATATTTTCAATAGTGTATTTCATAAATCTAATATGTTTTTTTCGATTACAAGTTGAAGAAAAACTTACGCTCCTATAATCATCCCCGCACCCACGGTCTCAAATGTATCGGGGTCAATGAGGATGAGCGACCCAGAGGTTCGGTTTTCCGCATACCTGTCGAACACCAGCGGATTGGCTGTCCGTATGTTGACACAGGCTATATCATTCATTTGCAGTTCCCCGTTTGCTGTCACCTGTCTCAATGTACTGATATCCAATTTATAGTCTATGGATTTCACAGCACCTACTGATTCAGCCACCACAGTCTTAATGATATAACGTTTATTAAGCTGCATGGCAGTAGGATTAAACCAGCAGCACATCATCGAAATATTTTGGCTCATATAAGGTTTTTCTCCATTCACGCCCACAAGGCAATCACCCCTGCTGATGTCAATATCATCATTCAGCAATACAGAGACGGATTCAGGAGTATAAGCCACATCCAAAGATTTGTCCGCCTGCATAATCGCCTTTACAGTTGAGGTCATCCCCGAGGGATATACCGTAATCTTATCACCCACACGGAGCACACCACCCGACAATCTTCCCGCGTATGCCCGGTAATCAGGAAACTTGTCAGAAATGGGACGTATCACATATTGTACAGGCAAGCGCATCGCTTCATTTTCATCACCTGTTTTATGCGCAATAGGCACAGTTTCCAACAAACGCATCAGCGAAGAATCCTCGTACCATGGCATGTTGGCAGATTTTTCCACCACATTATCACCATATTTGGCTGAAATGGGAATAAAGCTCAATTCTGCCCGAATGTTCAATTGATTCACCATGTCAAGATATTGCGTACGAATTTCCCCATAACGTTGAGCATCAAATCCCACAAGATCCATTTTATTGATACACACGGCGATATAAGGAATTCCCAACAACGATGCGATATAGGAATGGCGTATTGTTTGCTCCACCACCCCATTACGTGCATCTATCAGAATGATAGCCAAATCGGCAGTGGAAGCACCAGTCACCATATTGCGTGTATATTGTATGTGCCCAGGGGTGTCGGCAATAATAAATTTGCGCTTCGGAGTGGCGAAATAACGGTACGCCACATCGATTGTGATGCCTTGCTCACGCTCCGCGCGTAAGCCATCGGTAAGCAAAGCCAGATTCACCTCTTCATTGCCGCGACTCACAGAAGCTTGCTTAACGGCTTCCAGCTGGTCTTCAAAAATCGACTTGCTATCATACAGCAATCTCCCTATAAGTGTGCTTTTCCCATCATCCACACTGCCAGCTGTCGTAAAACGAAGCAACTCCATATTCAGATATCCATTAGTGTCCATGATAATTGTTGATTTGTTTAGCTGTTAATTTGTTTAACTGTTGGTTTGAAGACCTGAACTAAAAGTATCCTTCTTTCTTTCTGTCTTCCATGGAGGTCTCACTGCGTTTGTCGTCGGCACGTCCGCCCCGTTCAGTGACACGGGTAGCGGCAATCTCGCTGATGATATCCTCCAAATTATTTGCCTCTGAAATAGTGAGGCCCGTGCATGTGATATCGCCAATGGTACGGCAACGAACTCTTTTTGTTTCCACCACTTCTGTTGGTTTTAACGTCATACATGGTTCTGCAGCCAACCACTGTCCATCACGGAAAAAGCAACGACGTTCATGGGTAAAATAAAGTGACGGCAGTTCTATCTGTTCAGCATAAATATACTGCCAGACATCCATTTCGGTCCAATTGCTGATCGGAAACACGCGGAAATGCTCACCGATATTTTTTTTACCGTTGAAATTATTCCACAATTCCGGGCGCTGATTTTTAGGATTCCACTGTCCGAACTCATCTCGATGCGAGAAAAAACGCTCTTTGGCCCGAGCTTTCTCCTCGTCGCGTCGTGCGCCACCAATGCAGGCATCAAACTTATACTTTTCAATAGTATCAAGCAAAGTGGTGGTCTGCAAACGGTTACGGCTTGCGTTATACCCCTTTTCTTCCCTCACTCGACCAGTATCTATACTTTCCTGCACCGAGCCGACAATCAGCTGTGCGCCCAACTTTTTGACAAGATTATCACGATAAGCCAAGGTCTCTTGAAAATTATGTCCTGTGTCAATATGCACCAGAGGGAAGGGAATTTTGGCAGGATAAAAAGCCTTGTATGCCAAATATGTAACTACGATGGAATCCTTGCCGCCGGAGAACAAAATAGCCGGCTTCTCAAACTGGGCTGCCACTTCCCGAAGCACATAAATGGATTCCGATTCCAATTCTTTTAAATGAGTGAGCTTAAACATTGTTGAACTGTTTATTTGTTGAATTGATGAGTTAATTAGGAAAATGCACCGGAGAGGTACTTTTGTGTAAGTTCTTGTTGAGGATGATTGAACACTTGGTTGGCAGAACCCGTTTCGATAACCTGTCCAAGATACATGAACACCACATTGTCGGCAATACGAAGTGCTTGTCGCAACGTATGTGTTACCATAATGATGGAGTATTGGTCCTTCAACGACACAAACAAATCCTCCACAGTCTTACTTGAGATGGGGTCGAGTGCGCTGGTTGCCTCATCTGCCAAAATATACTCAGGCTGCACCGCCAACGAGCGTGCCAGGCAAAGCCGTTGTTGTTGTCCTATTGACAACCGTGCGGCAGGGGTACGCATGCGACCCTTTATTTCATCCAACAACCCCACCGCCTTAAGATTTTTCTGCACATGATATATCAGCTGTCTTCTTTTTTTGAACATCTTGTTGATACGGCAACCATAAGCCACATTGTCGAAAATAGACATGGGCAAAGGACAGGGGCGTTGGCTCACCAGTCCAATTTTCCTGCGTAGCTCTGTGATTTCCGCGCCACTGCTAATAATATCCTGACCATCCACCAGCACCTCTCCCTCAAGCCGTACTCCCTCGGTATAGTCTATCAGCCTGTTGAGTGTCCTCAACAAGGTCGATTTGCCACAACCAGAAGGTCCGATCACACAAGTGATCTGTTTCTCTGGCAAGGTCAAATTCACATTCTTTAGAATATGATTTTCTTTGAAATGGACATTAAGATTTTTTATTTCAATAGACATAGCAATTTATAATTATTCTGATTTTCTTTCAGCCGCTGAGAATATTGTTGCTATATGAAAAATATTCACACTTTGTTTTTTGAAAATTTATTGGTGATAAAACGTCCTGTGATACTGAGTAACAGGACAATGACTGTGAGAATAAGCGCCGCTGCATACGCGCGATCCACCACCTCCGCAATGGGACTACTCAATTGGAAGAACACCGCCAGAGGCAAAGTGGCAGCGGGTTGTGACAAAGAAGTCGGGATGCTGTCGGTATAGCCTGCCGTAAACATCACACTGGCAGCATCGCCGATAGCCCTGCCTATCGACAACAGAGTGGCAGTGGCAATACCCGGCGCTATCTGTCGAAGCACCACCTTCAAGGTCTCCCAACGGGTGGCGCCCAATGCGAAGCTCGCCTCGAGAATATCACGTGGAAAATTACGGGTGGCCTCATCCATTGTGCGAATAAAGATAGGGATAATCAACAAGGTAATCACGATGATACCACCCAAAAGGGAGGTTCTCAAACCAAAGAAAATCATGACAGTGAAACCAAAAGCGCCATAGACAATGGACGGAACACCAAAAAGCACATCAAAGGCGAGACGCGCCACGTATGCCAATTTAGAATCTTTCTTCAGATATATATTCATAAAGAAAACCACTGGAATAGAGATGATCAAACCCAACACAGTAGAGGCGCCCACGATATAAAGTGACCCCACGATAGCGTTCAGCAGACCGCCTTCCTTGCCAATATAAAAGCCACCTCCTGGCAACTTGGTAATCATGTCCCAGCTCATAACCCTACATCCTTTAGAGAAAATAGTCCAGATGACACTAATGACAAAACCAAACACAATGAGCATAGCCATCCACATCAGCAACTTGGCGATTATTTCTTTCCATTTCTTACTTCTTGCGACATTCATTTTAATATTGAATTTACATTTCCGACTTTTCCAAACGATACAGAATTATACGTGAGAACAGATTAAACAACAACACTATGACAAACAATATCAAAGCGGCGAACATCAGTGCCGACTCATAAAAAGGCATGGAAAGCATTTCGCCATAATTATTGGCGATAAGTGCGGGAATCGGGTAGCATGCGTCCAAAACGCCTTTGGGGATACCGATGACACAACCACAGACCATCAGCACGGCGATAGTTTCCCCCAAGGCGCGAGAAACGGCCAAGACTGTAGAAGCGATAATGCCAGATACTGTTTTGCGCAGCACCACCTTTTTAGCCGTCTGCCAGCGTGTGGCGCCCAATGCCAGCGACGCCTCCCTCAAATCTGTAGGCACTGCGGAAAAAATCTCAATAAAAAGACTCACCAGCAGTGGTATCACCATAACACCCAAAACGATGCCAGCGGCAAGCACCGTATATCCTGTTGAGAAATCCACAAAATGAGGTGCCAAATGCCGGGATATGAAAGGCACTATGACCAACACACCCCACACCCCATAAATCACGGAAGGCAGAGCCGCAAGAATATCCAAAGCTGGAAAAACAAATTTCCGTACCATCGGTTGGGCATACTCGGTCAGGTAGATAGCGGTCAGCAACGAAATAGGCAAGGCAATCAAAATGGACAGAAGTGTCACCCATACCGTTCCCATGATAAATGGAAGAAAGCCAAACGCACCCTTCATAGGTCGCCACTCGGAAGAAAACAGCAATGTCCAGAGCGAGCTTTCCTCCAGCACGGGTTTCGATTTCAGATACAGCCCCACAGCAATAACCGCCACCAATAAAATGGCCAGAACAGTTATGGTCAACATAATTCCCTGTGCCAACTTATCTTTGACAATTCTAGTTTTATTTCTCATATAAAAATTTGCAGCAATTATGTTTTCCTTGTATTTGTCCCGTAAAAACAATGTGATTCGCACAAAACACTATTTTCCCTGCAGCTTATCCAAACCTTTTTGCAGTTTTTCCTCACTCATACTGATATAACCCACCGGCACATTATACTGCTGTCCGTCTGTAAGTACATATTCCAGAAAAGCGACCACCACAGGATTGGTTGGAACGCCATGACTCACCAGAAACAGGTCTCGGGCAGGAGGAGATGGATACTTATCTTCCGCAACTGCAGCTATAAAATCATCTTTTGTATCATAGAAATATTCGCCGGCGTCTATTGTCCCGTCAGCATCGCCATCAATTGGGCAAACCAGCAGCCCTTGATTGGGTTTACGTGTTTTCTCATCGTATGCATAACCAATATTATTCAGGCCAATGCCCAATTTATCCGCCTGAATGGCAGAAGCCAGGCCCGGATCACCGAATACAGCCGTACCCAGCAAATCTTCCTGCTTTTTGCCCATCCATGCGGCAAAAGTTTCCGCCGCACCACAGGCATCAGAACGGGTATAAGTATGAATTGGTGTTTTATTGTCCGTACCCAGCACTTGTCCCCATGTGGTATATTCTCCCGTTATCCAAATCTTGGCAGCCGTCGCTTTGGAGATGCCATGTCGCATCAATTCGGCGGCCAAAGGATTGTCAGCATTGATAGTGATGACCACCGCATCTTTGGCGGAGGCAAAAGGGACCGCTCCCTTTTCCAATTCAGGGGCATAAACCTCACGCGACACCATACCCAAATCCACCACATCAGCCAATACATCTGTCATTCCTTTTCCCGCACCACCCGCCGAAAGGTCAATCCTGACTTCAGGATGCAACTTTTGAAACTCCTCCGACCACTTGACTGCCAGTGGATACAAAGCAAAAGCTCCAGAGATGGTTATACTGCCTGAAAGCTCACCTTCTTTGGCTTCCGCCACTTTATTTCCTCCACTGCATGAAACAAATGCCAATGACACTGTAACACCCAACAGCAAGCAGACTATATAAATTAATAAAAAGATACATGTTTTTTTCATTTTATCTGATTTTATAGTATTGAAAATTAAAATCTCACAGTCAACATAGTGGTCAATTGATGTTCAAATTGGTTAGAGAAATTCTGCTGACGCAAGCTATAGGCAAGCTGAAATCGCAGATGTCTCTCTGGCCACCACTCCACGCCGGCTGCATAAACCATAGAAGGATCATGAGCATCTATGTCTCTCTCATAATAATCCACACGAAGCAACGGTCTTATCTTCTGCTGCACATCGCTATTCTTGCCCCACCCCATCATAAACCAATAGCCGATGGTGAAATAGCAGCCTTGCGATTTCATCCCATACGGAATGAACACATCTTGATCTTCGTCAAAAGATTCGAAATCTGTTTTACCCCATAGATATTCAGATCGAACCATCCAATGCTCGTCGGCATACTGGGCGCCTGCGGCATAACGGATTCGCACCCCATCGTTATGGGTAGAAACATTGTCATACAACATATCATATTTACCCCAATAACCTGACACTGAAACTGTTAAATGGTTCACAAAAGGACAGAACTCAAGGCGGGCAGAAACATCTTTGGCCATATTATCAACTTTCACATTGATCCCATTACCTCCAAATACACCAACACCATATTTCAGTATGGGGATTTTCTCTCCATGAACCGTAGCCGAAGCCAACGTACCCAAAAGCATTAAGCCGATCTCACGACCGTTGGAATAACTGCTGACACCTGAAACATCCTTATAACCCGACAAGGCACTGATTACCTGTGCGTTTTCCGTCAACTCCAAATCCAAAGGCGACAAAATATTCTCTAGAGAAAAAGGAATTTTGAACTGCCCCACCTGTAGATTTACATATTCACATATATTCACCTTCACAAAAGCATCTATCAAGCGTGGACTGGGTGCGAAATCCGCTTGCAAACGGAAATCCACCCAACGGGACAGGCTTCCTTTTAAATCCAAACGGGCACGCCGGATCATGAACACACTGCTTTTACGATCCTCACTCTGGGCAAACTGGTATTGAGCGTCAATCCACCCTCCTAATTTCACATTTTCTTTGACTTGTCGCCAAAAAGTCCGGTCTTTCTTTACCTCAGCACTATCTACAGCCCCCTTCTCTTTCCCATGCTTTTCTGTTTGGGCGTATAACTGTCCATTGGCAAAAAAAAGCAAAGTGAAAAAAATTAAAAAAATTGATTGAGTACTATTTTTCATCTTAGAAAAATCAAAAATTTGCGATGCAAAAATAGACATAGCATTTTTCAATCGTGTCATAAAAAACACAAATTTTGTATAATTTCGTAAAGAAACGTGTCATAGTTCGTGATTACATGTAATAATACGTCGATAATTAGTAAGAAAACAGAAAACAAAGCCACAAAAACGTCAAAAAGAAAATTTTATTTTGAAATATTTTAGTACTTTTGCAAACATGAAGTCTATTTGCTTAGTTATCTCATTAGTTTTAAATGTCATTTTGCTAATTTTGTTCATCCATTGCCGCAAAGCATACCATCGTGTCATGAAACTGTATTTGCAGAAAGAAAAGATGAAGAATGAAATAGTTGAAGCAGTCACGTATGACACGAAGGCATCTGACAGCGAGCAAGACCGCAATATCCTGGAGCAGCTGCAGAAGGTCATGGAGAAGGACAAGTTGTATCTGAACCCTGGCTTAGACATGCAGAGTTTGGCTCGGGCTATCGGCACCAACAGAAGCACATTGTCACATGTCATCAACAACTGCCTGCATCAGAATTTCGCGACATTCTTGAATCGTTACCGGATTCGCGAAGCCATACAACTGTTAAGTGACAGCCAATATTTCGACTATAAAATAGAAGTGATTGGAGAAATGTGTGGTTACAACAACCGTCAGGTGTTTCATGCTGCCTTCAAAAAGGAGACGGGAATCACCCCCACCCATTTCCGCAAAATCAGCAAAAATCAGAAGAAAGAAATGAAGCAGCAGTCCGCAAAAAACGAATTAACTTAACATTCTTTTTATTTCTTGTTGATGTACATATAGTTTGCAGCCACCAGTGTGTTCCCATACAAGAGCGGCAGCTTGGACACTATATTTGCGGCAGGAGCAATCCTCGGGCTGCCCAAAGTGGAAAAATTCTCTTGGACACTGGTTTTAGCCTTTTCCTTTCTTTCCTCCGAACAGTTTGATTCCCTCCACAAAATTGAGGCATTATTACATATACACCAAACTGATACCATACAAATAACAAATCTACCAGCGATACACCGACGTTATACATATTTTGTGTATCTTTGCAAAGTTAAATTCAAAGAGAAAGGCATAATCATGGAATACACTATCATCATCAAGAAGGATAAGAAAAGCGGTTGGTATGTTGGAAAATGCGTACAGGTTCCTGGCGCAATGAGCCAGGGAGAAACTGTTGACGAGCTTATGGAAAACATGAAAGACGCTATCACCACTATCCTTGAGTGTTACAAGGAAGAGGCTAAGGAAAGTTTCAACAATACCGGCATTTTTTACAGAAAACTTGCTTTCGCATGAAACGAAACCTTTTGATCAAGCATTTACAGTCAAACGGCTGCGTATTTCTCCGTGAAGGGAAAAGACACAGCATATACAAGAATCCAGCCAACAACAAACTGGCCGCTGTTCCGCGTCATGCGGACATTAAGGACCTTATGGCAAAAGAAATTTGCTCAGAGCTTGGAGTCCCGAAAGTCGGAAGTAACTGATTTCCAGTCTATCAACATACCGCTGTTGAAAGTTTGATTCCCTCCACAAAATTGAGGCATTATTACATGACGGGGAAACGGATGACGATGGGGAATCGCATGGTGACGACGGGGAAACGCATGATGACGATGGGGAATCACATGGTGACGATGGGGTATCGCATGGTGACGATGGGAAACCGCATGATGACGACGGGGAATCGCATGGTGTAGAGACAACGCATGCGTTGTCTCTACCGTCAAAACCATCAAAACCATCAAAACCGTCAAAACCATTGATACCATTGATACCATTGATACCGTTGATACCATTAACCCCGTGCCACCGTTGATTCCATTAACCCCGTTGCAACCATCAATCCCGCCAATCCCGTTAACCATATTATTGATTATGATAATGCCACGTATTTGGTTGGGCATAACCACAAATGCGTCCAATTCAATGTTGTCGAAATGGATTGTTAATTTGCACCATAAAAACGTTGGCAATGGTACCGACAGGCTAATGGGCGACTAATGCCTCTTACAGCGTCATCTCCTTGAAGCCTTCGGGAATCTTGATGCTGGTAGTGCCAGGAGTGTTGAATTTCAGGTTCTTCACCTGCGCATCTACCTTGCGTTGGCCGTTGTTCATACTCATGCTGAAACTATCGAAGAAAGGCCTGTTAGAGCCAGCATCAATAATACGATGATAAGAGACGGTTATGTCCTGGTATGCCTTTAACTTCGCTTCGTCACCATTGAAAACAGCCTGTAAAGTGTAAAAATCCGCCTTCGCTTTCAGATATTTCTCCACAAACGTATAATCGCCTTTATAGTACTCACTGGACAATTTGTTGACAAAGGTCACCTCCTTCGGTGTGGCCACTAAACGAGCAATCTCAATGCCCATCAAATTTAAATTCAAATATAAAATACTGTCAATTCTGTTGACCATGTAATAACTGCACTGATATTTCTTTCCATCAAAATTAATATTCGCATTACCACGATAACTCACCCAATTGTATGCGTATGACTGCGCCACTTCCGGATTCTGCGGTTTCTGTGGGCGAATGGGAAGCACTAAAGTCTCTTCTGTATCTTTTTTTGCCTTCCGCTGCGCATGACGGGAAGTCTTACATGCCGAAAACAGAATGCTGATCAACAAAACATAGATTATTATTTTTATAGCTTTCATAACCATTATTAATTTATTGATACTTTAACGTCATAGCCACATTTTTATTATCTCGCTTTCTCTCCGTCTCACCGAACGAACGCAGTGAGTGTCTTTCAGTCTTACCGTCTCACCGATAGACTATATTGATACATCATAATTGCCGCCGCAATAGAAGCATTGAGCGACTCTGCTTTGTCAGTGGATTTCACTGGACTGTCAATCAAGATTTTGGAACTGATTTTCCGGGCGACAGCCTCGGTAATGCCGTTGGCCTCGTTACCGATTACAATCACATCAGAAGGCTGGAAGCTGAAACGCTGCACAGGAGTTCCTTCCAAAAAAGCGCCCAAAACCCTTCTTTCTTTCAAATTATTATCAATAAAAGATTCTAAATCAATATAATAGACTTTCACTCTGGTAAAAGAACCCATGGTGGCCTGAATCACTTTGGGATTATATAATTCTACCGTGGTTTGGGAACATACGAGCTGACGGATACCAAACCAATCGGCTGTGCGGATAATCGTGCCCATGTTACCTGGGTCACGCAAATCGTCCAGCATCAGCAGCGGCTGGTCTTGCTGAATGTCGGCAATGTCACGCTGTGGAATCCTCGCCACCGCCATCACCGGTTGAGGGTTCTTCCAGGCACTGAGGCGCTCCATTTCGGCAGACGTCACCAAGGTCAGTTCCGCTGCGGCTGGCACTTCCTTTTCATGCTCCCTTACCCATGTGTCAGTAGCCAGCACTTCCTCCACCTCGAAAGAAGAGCGTAGCAAGTCGCCCACGGATTTGATGCCCTCCACCAAAAACAACCCGCTTTCATCTCTGAATTTCTTCTGATGCAAGCGGGTGATGGATGATATTTTGCCCTTACCAATCATAGTGATTTACGGGGTTTTGAGGTTGTCGTTGAGATGCGCTACAGCACGTCTCAATAAGGCAAAAAATTAGAATTCAGCGTTTTGCGGAGTTCTCGGGAAGGGAATCACATCGCGGATATTGGTCATGCCTGTGACAAAGAGCAACAGACGCTCAAAACCCAAACCGAAACCTGAATGCGGAGCGGAACCGAACTTGCGGGTTTCGAAATACCACCAGTACTGTTCTTCTGTCATACCCAGTTCATGCACGCGATTCAGCAGTTTCTGATAATCAGCCTCACGTTCTGAGCCACCGATGATTTCACCGATTGTCGGGAACAACACATCCATAGCACGAACAGTCTTGCCGTCATCATTCTGCTTCATATAGAAAGCCTTGATATCCTTAGGATAATCCGTCAGAATCACCGGGCGTTTGAAGTGGTTCTCCACCAAGTAACGCTCGTGCTCGGACTGCAGGTCAATGCCCCAAGAAACCGGATAATCAAATTTCTTGTCGGCTTTCAACAAAATGTCGATAGCGGAGGTATAGTCCAAGCGGACAAAATCTTCTTTCAGTACAGATTCCAGACGCTCAATCAAACCTTTGTCGAACATATCGTTGAGGAAGCGCAGGTCATCCATATTGTTATCCAACGCATATTTGACCAGATATTTGATGAACTCTTCGGCCAAATCCATGTTGTCGGTAATGTCGTAGAAGGCCATTTCAGGTTCGATCATCCAGAACTCTGCCAGGTGGCGGGGTGTGTTGCTGTTCTCGGCACGGAAAGTCGGACCGAAAGTATAGATAGAACCCAATGCCAAAGCGCCAAGTTCACCTTCCAGCTGACCGGAAACCGTCAAATTGGTGTGTTTTCCGAAGAAATCCTTCTTGAAATCCACCTGGCCATCCTCAGTGCGAGGAATATTGTTCAGGTCGAAAGTAGTGACATTGAACATCTCACCGGCGCCTTCCGCGTCTGAAGCGGTAATCAGCGGGGTGTGCAGATAGAAGAAGCCCTTATCGTTGAAGAATTTGTGAATAGCGAATGCCATAGCATGACGCAGACGCAACACGCAACCGAAGTAATTGGTACGGGGACGCAGGTGGGCGATTTCACGCAGGAACTCCATGCTGTGACCCTTTTTCTGCAAAGGATACACTTCGGGGTCGGCAGTACCGTAAACCTCAATGGTGTCGGCTTGGATTTCCACAGTTTGTCCCTTGCCTTGGGATTCCACTAAGGTACCTGTTACGCAGAGGCAGGAACCTGTGGTAATCTGTTTCATCAGTGCCTCGTCAAACTTGGTCGGGTCGGCCACCACTTGGATATTGCTCACGATAGAGCCATCGTTGATGGCGATAAAGGCCACGCTGTTGTTACCTCTCTTGGTTCTCACCCAACCTTTCACACACACCTTGTTTCCCAAACCTGTCTCTTCAGGGCGTTTGAGTAAATCTATAACTTTAGTACGCTTCATAGATATATTATATTCTTCTGATTATCAATATTTTATCCTAAATAAGATTTCAAAATCTTACATTTTGACGTATGTTTCAAGCGGCGCAATGCCTTCTCCTTGATTTGACGCACACGCTCGCGGGTCAAGTCAAACTTCTCACCGATTTCCTCGAGGGTCATGGGGTGTTTGCTGTCGAGACCAAAATACAGTTTCAGGATGTCGGCTTCACGCTGTGGCAGCGTGGCAATCACACGGTTAACTTCGGTCTTCAGGGATTCGTACAACAAACCCTTGTCGGGAGTAGGAGAATCCTCTGATTTCAGCACATCATACATGTTGTTATCCTCATCCTGGGTCAGGGAGGCATCCATGGACAGGTGGCGGGAAGAGTTGCGGAGAGAGTCTCTCACCTCAGCCTCGGTGATGTCAAGCATCTTGGCGATTTCATCGGCTCTAGGTTCGCGTTCCAGTTCCTGTTCCAGATAAGCGTAAGCTTTGTTGATTTTGTTGATGGTACCGATTTTGTTCAGCGGCAGACGCACGATACGCGACTGCTCGGCCAGTGCCTGAAGAATAGACTGACGAATCCACCAAACAGCGTAGGAGATGAATTTGAAACCACGGGTTTCATCAAAACGCTGGGCAGCCTTGATTAAGCCCAAGTTGCCCTCATTAATAAGGTCAGGCAGGTTCAAACCTTGGTTCTGGTACTGTTTTGCCACGGAAACCACGAAACGAAGATTGGCTTTGGTCAGTTTTTCCAGTGCAGCCTGGTCACCATTTTTGATTTTGCGAGCCAACTCGACCTCTTCTTCCGCAGTAATCAGTTCCACTTTTCCGATATCATGCAGGTATTTGTCCAACGAAGCGGTCTCTCTGTTGGTAACTTGTTTAGTAATGTTTAATTGCCTCATTACAAATGATTTATATTGACTGAATTAGATTCTCTCCGTAAAAATTCCAGCTTTTTCCACCCCTCCGAAAAAAAGTTTGCAAAAGTACAAAAAAAAAAGACACGAATAATGAGCAAATTTGTAAATTAGCAAATTAGTTAATGTTTCAATGTGCCAATGTGCTAATGTGCTAATTATCAATGATTAATCAACCATCGTAATTATCCATTGTCAATTATCAATTATCAACTATCAATTATCAGGGACAGGGGACAGAAAAAAGTAGGAAAATTGACCCTAATCACTGTAACCTGTAACCTGTAACCTGTATCCTGTAACCTGTAACCTGATTACGGGACGGGGTCGTAGCCGCTGCCGCCCCAGGGGTTGCAAGAGAGCACCCGTTTCAGCGTGAGCCAGCCACCCTTGAAGGGGCCGTACTTGCGGATGGCCTCCAAGCCATAATTGGAGCAGGTGGGCTGGTATCGGCATTGGCGACCAATCAGCGGTGAAAGTGTTATCTGGTACAATTTAATCAGACCTATCATAATAGCTGACAGACCTTTGCAGAAACAGAGCCAGATTTTCTTGAAGAAATATATCATATTTTTGTGTGTATGTAGTGACGCGGCAAACCGCGTTACAACATTGATTCATTATCACAATTTATGCAGAAACAATGTGCACATCGTCTCTGTCATTGATTTTTTGCAGAATTTCCGTTACGGCATTCTCTATCACCGAAAAAGAAAGGTTTTCCTTGCCAATACAAACAAAAAGCATATTCACCACTGCCCCGCTCTCGTTTGTTTTAGCATATAGCAAATGTTTATGCAGTCGATATGCTTCTCTCACCCATCTTTTGATCCTGTTGCGTCCCACAGCGGTCTTTTCCAATCTTTTGGGCACACTGACAGCCATCTTGCACACTTCATTTTCAGCGGACAGTGGCAGATATTGGTAATAGCATTTGAAGGGATAGGCAAAAGCACTTTGCTTGAGCGTCAGGAGTCGCTCCAATTGGAGGCGGGAGCACAGGCGCTCTTTTTTAGGGAAGGAGTACGAAAAAGTCTTATCTTCTTCGGGTTGCATGATCCTTTAAGAATAAATCCAAAGCGGTGGTGATGGATGGGGCCTCTTTGGTGGGAGCTTTCACATTAACGGTAAAGCCTTCCTGCTCCAGAGCGAAGATGACAGCAGGGCCGAGGGCGCCAATGGCGAAATTCTCATCTTGCTTGAAATCCGGGAAATTGCATTTCAACGACTGCACTCCCACAGGACTGAACAGCACCACCATATCATATTTTTTAATGTCAATATCCTTATTCACCTCTGCAGGAACTGTCTTAAACACAACAGCGTGGGTATATTCAACCTCATTCTGGTCAAAATACTCATCAAATTTGCTGCCTTGGGAATCTGACGAACAAGGTATCAAGTACTTCAACTCCTTGTTTTTGGCAAAAAGGTCATAAATGCCGTTTGTCATTGTGCTTTTCGGGAAGAAAATCTTACGTTTTCTAAACTGAATGTACTTCTGCAGATAATGGGCTATACTTTCTGTGGTGCAGAAATATTTCATGGTTTCCGGTATATCCACACGAAGTTCCTGTGCCAAGTGGAAGAAATAGTCAATAGTGACCTGACTTGAGAAGACGATAGCGGTATGACTCAAGATATTAACTTTCGTTTGACGAAATTCCATACCTGAAATCGCCTCAAGTTTAAAAAATTTATAGAATTCTATATTAATGCTATATTTTCTCTTCAATTCGGCGTATGGTGATTTATCAAAATCAGCCGGTGCATTTTGCGAAATTAGAATATTCTTGACCTTCATCTGCAACAAAACGGTTTAATTCAACTTTGCTTAAATCCCTTTATTACCAAGCACTGACAGCAATTTGACAATCAATGCGCATGGTAAGATTTCAAGTGTGCAAAAGTACATAAAAAATTGAAACAAATTCACCCGCTTTGATTTAAAAACAAAGTCCTTATATACCTTTATCGCAAATAATATGCTAATTATCAGAATACTAAACCAATAAAATTTTATAAAATCTGTATATTGAACGATAATATTCGCCAAGAACAAAATTAACGAACTGTTTAGCAGAAATGAAAAACCTACGATATGAAAATTATAGCGTTCTTCCTGACACTCAAACAAATCGAACAACACGAAATCCACTATTTGTTTGAATATGTAAAGGGCAAAAACACTAAGGCAGGCTATGCCAAAATATTGTAGAAAATTCAACTGCTGTTCGAAAGCCGGCATAAAATACGCACCGACCTGTATGATAGACAAAGCAAAGACTATCAGCACAAAAGGCCAGGACAACATGAAGCTACCCTCGCTAAAGAACTTTCCCTCCTTAGACAGCTGGGAAAAAGCCCGTTTGGAATACAGGCACTGCAATGACAGCAGCAGCTTTCGACGGTACAACACCGCATTGATGCTCAATAAAATCAAGGCTACAACAATCAACAGTGTAGCCCAATTATTGTCAACAAAAGAAAGGGTCGTAAAATCAAAAATACCGTTGTCAATCTTCCTCATATCACTGTCACCTCAACGATGAAGCAGACACACGTCCACCTTATTTAACCAACAATTTTTTCGTGATCAATGGTCTTCCGTCAGCTTCGATGGAATAGAAATAAATTCCCGCATTGTATTCGGACACATCGACCTTCACCTTATTGCCATTGGCATCTAATTTCTTGGTCAACAAAGTCGTGCCCAGCATATTTTTAACAACCAGCTTCACATTGTCAGAATTTCCGCTATAAGCATATTCTATAGTCACATTATCTGACGCGGGATTCGGATAGGCACGCATCTTCGTGGCCATGGTCGTACTGACTATGCTTGTAGGGTCATAAACCAGCTTGAAGGTTATGGAAGCATTATCGTCGTAATTATCCTCATTGGCAAAGACAAAACGGACAAATGACGTTCCAGCCATAGGAGTTTTGTATGAAAAGTGGAAGCCATAATCTGAAGAATGGGGCAAAGTGCTCTGGGCAGGAATGACAATCGTGCCGGACGAGCTTGTTGTCGGAGGATAGCACAATCCTGCAAAGCACAGAGATACTGTGGCGCCTTCTACCATTTCCAGTTCTTCTTTATAGGCACGGACGGTAACATCCTCATCACTGATGTTGTTCACATCCAAATAGTAATCGACCGTAGAATTCAATTCCGGAACCATCAACTCAATTGTGTCACCATTGCCCACAGGATTTCCTTCGTAGGTCAGCGTCAACGACTGTGCGAAAGCACAACTTGCCGCTATTACCAAAGCAAATATAAGCGTAAATATCTTTTTCATAGGCATTCCAAATTTATTTTATACCGACTTGCAAAGATACAAAAAGTTTTTTTACTTTGGAAATTTTTTTTGATTTTTTTAAACGTGAAGATGCTCACTTTGTACATTCGGAGAAACATTCGTTTTGCTCACTCGGAAAGTCATTCACCACGCTCGTTCGGTCATACGATTATCTACGTCTTTCCGCTTTTCCCGAGTACACATAATGTACGACTTCCCGAATGCACAAGTGCATGTCTTACCGTCTTGACGGAACTGTCAGTTTTCAGTTCTCAACTTTCAGTTTAAAAACACCATCCCCGATGGATTGACACCCACTTCAAACGAGAATTTCTTCTTGCCGCTTTGGTCGAAACAATACACATCACCATTTACAGTAAAATTCTGTGCATCAGAAATATATACATCTCCATTTCGAGGATTCACAATGATTCCATAGGGAATATTCAAGGTTGTTCCGTCAGTAATAAAATGATTGTTGACAATGGTTTCGGTGGTCAAATCAAAAATCTGAATCGTATATTCCTCAGTGGAAAAATCGTATGAATAAAGATAGGCGGAATTGCCATAAAAAGCCAAATTGTTGAGTTCGATATTGTATGTTCGCACCACTTCGTCGGTAAGTGAACTGATTTTCTGAAGGCAGGATTTCACTGTATAATAATCACCATTGGAGACGAGGTAAATGTCTTGCTGATTGGGGGCCAGGTACAAACGTGAAGGATTCATGGCCACTGTAATATTTTTTATCACTGCGAAACTTGCCATATCAATCACAGAAACCGTAGTGCCGTAATTGGGAGCGTTATAGCCACCTGTATTGGCCACATACAGTTTGCCGTTGGCAATACATACACCCTCCGGATTCGGGCCCACTGTTACCGTGGCCTCCACGGCAAGCGAAGCCGTGTCAATTCTGACCACAGAGCCATCGAAGCAGCTGACGTATGCTTTGGATCCCGAGAAACAGATTCTGCGAGGGGATTTGCCAACCAAGGACACTGTGCCGACAACCTTTGCCGTGTATAAGTCCATCACCTGAATATTTTCCGAAGTATTCACCACACAATACAAACGGGAGCCATATCGTTGCAAGTCATTGCCGGTATCACCCAAGCCGCGGTTGTTCACTGTCGTGAAAATATCGGTCGTCACCTCACCCGAATCAAAGTTGTAGTATGAGATGGTGCTGTTATTGTAGTTCCAAACCCCTTCATTCAAAACATACATGCCATTACGCTCAACAGCTGGATTATCCGGGGTAACAGGTTTCTTGTAACAAGCCGTCATAAAAACAGCCAGTAAAATGAGTACAAATAGTGATTTTTTCATAGTGTGAAATTTTCGGCAAAAATAGACATTTTTTTGAAATGTAGGGCTGTCGTATCACGGCAGCCACGACTGCCACACGCTTTTTTCATCGGCTATGAGGTCTCACTTCCACGGTGTGCAAGTTCAAGTTCAGCACCTCGGTACATGTTCAGAACGCACCGCAGCAGAGGATAGCGTATGCATTTACCACCCCAGATTACGCCACCTTGTTTCTATACGGGTTCTTCTATCGAGCAATTTACTCACTTCCATGATATTCTAACTTTTGTATGGTTGTAATTGGTATTGTGGCTGTTTTCACGTGATCCCACAAACCATCATATATTTCTTCGCAGCATTCTATAAGGTCCCAAACAGCATTCAATGGGGCTGCAATGAATCTCACTATTGCTGACAGTGTTTCTATGTGACCATCAAGTTTGTAGTCTATACACGCATGTTTTTTTTCTCTTATTTTTTAAAAACCTAATGACATATAGTATCACATAAATGAATGGCACTAAAGGTATAATAAGTGAAGAGAAAAACCATATAAAAGATTTTGCCTTACTATTATTATTTTTAATCTCAACTATTATAAGAAATAACAGAAAAATAAAGTAAAGGCCAATAACACAAAGGATTCCTATAGGTGGACTCGAACTAATGTAACTCATAACTTAACATTCAAAATTTTTACTATTTTGTTATCACTCTATCGCAAAAAATATTATCTTTACATCGGATTTCTTGTGCTACCACGAGACAAACATCACGATATATACGACCTAAGGTGCTTGGTGGCAGGGAACATCGCTAATGGTCTGCTAAACTCAATTGCGATGCCCCTGCGGGGCACCTTTTTCCGTTCCGCCAACGGTCGCGCATCCACGGTTGGCGGGACTTAACCCAAAAAGTTGTTTTTCCCTAATCTGTACAAACTCACCATCATTTAACTCTTAATTCCATAATCCCGTAATCATTTAATCATACCCAACTCTCAACGCTTCCCTTCCCGTAATCCCACAGCCCCATCATAAAAGACTGAGTCAAGTTCCGTCCTAGAACATAAAAAAACGTTATAACCACGCAAGTAAGAGAGGCAAAAGATATATGATGGTATTGACGATTTCTTGATGCTTTTTTTCATGAAACACTATGATAAGATACACAATTAAAAGAAATGTATAGAAAATCAATGAGAAAGCCTTAGTAGCGGAATCCTTTATCGGATATGAATGTTCTAGCATAAAAGCACATGTTATTTGTAGTTTGGTATAAAGAGACAAAATAAATAACAAAATGGATTTATCGCCATGCTTATTCAAAACTGAATAATTACGGTATTGAAAACAAGAGAAAATCAACAAAATAATAAAATAAACGATTGATACTCCCGCCACATAGAGCGACTTGTTCCATCCACTTAGGATCATAACTATTATAATGAAAATTGCTAATAGCAAAGCTTCAATACGGGTTCTTCTATCGAACAAATTCTTCACTTCCATGATATTCTAACTTTTGTGTGGTTGTAGTTGGTATTGTGGCTGTTTTTACGTGATCCCACAAACCATCATATATTTCTTCGCAGCATTCTATAATGTCCCAAACAGCATTCAATGGGGCTGCTATGAATCTCACTATTGCTGACCGTGTTTCTAGGTGACCATCCATTTTGTAGTCTATGCATGCGTGAATTTGTCTTTCAATTCGTGAGTCACCATCTTGACTGCTATAACATGTTCTTGGGGGTTGTTTCTATTGATTATATGCAAAGAAATAGGTCAAATACATACAAGTATATTGTACTTCGGAAAAAACAATCACGTATTCTTTTTCATCTGCTGTTAGATCATAGGAAAGTATATCCTTTAACAGGCTTTCAACAAAGCAAACATATTCTTCAGAAGGATTCTTTGGATGATTAACGATTTCTATACAGTACTCAATAACAGCAGGATTCATCTGGTTAACAACTTCAGTATCTATAGGATATTGAAGCCCTTTTTCTAAGAGAGAACTTCTGAGTATTTCCTCTAAAATTTCATAATTCACATATTCACCAGACCCTAACCTGCTTAAATATTCAATGGTTTCATGTAGCAATTTTTTGTGAATCCAGCCGAAATCTTCCCTTGAAATAAAATTTTTGGCACCAGATATATTATTTATTTTGTTATCAAAGACTGATTCTTTTTCACAACTTGTTGAAAAGAATCCAACAATAAAGGCTATCAAAGTCAAACATATTATTTTTTTTATTGTCTTAATCGTTTTGTTTGAGAACTCTGTTAATTCTTTTGTCATCCTATCACAAAAATCATTATTTTTGCATCGGATTTCTTGTGCTACCGCGAGACAAACATCACGATATATATGACCTCAGGTGCTTGGTGGCAGGGAACATCGCTAATGGTCTGCTAAACTCAATTGCGATGCCCCTGCGGTGCACCTTTCTCATGCTCCGCTAACGGTCTGTCGCACTCCTTAGCGGAGTTTAACTCAATGAAGTTATTCTTTCCCAACCAAAAGAGGTCAGGCATGTTGTATGATTGGCTTTTGGGTTTCATAGAGGTTCTGTTGTTTATTTGTTGTTTATTTGTTGTAAAATGCATGCAGAATATGTGAAATCCTGATTCGTCGCAGGGGAGAATTTCCCACTCTTCGACTATTGCAAAGATAACGTTTTTTTCTTAAATATATCAACAAGAAAATATTTTTTGTTTTAATTGTAAACACTTGTATTTTAATAAATTATAATTACTATTTGTATTTTTGTTGCAACAAGATAAATCTAAAAGAAAGATTTTTTTGGAAGAAACAGGAACTTCGTGCTCTTTCACGTTAATTGCTAATGAGACAATGAACAATTAGCAAATAAGATCATTCGCCAATTTACAAATCGGTTAATTTGCTAATTAAAATTTGGGTATTTTTGCAAAAATTTTCAAGTATGACATCCAAAACTGAGATTCGCAGTGCCATCAGAGCACTGAAAAAACAACACAACAAGGAAGAGTTGCAGGCTCAATCAGAGGAGATTATGCATAAGTTGGAGCAACATCCTGACTTTATCAAAGCAAAGAAAATCATGTTGTACAGTTCGCTGCCCGATGAGGTGCAAACGCAGGATTTCATTGAGAAATGGAGAAATCAGAAACAAATCATCCTGCCTACCGTGGTGGGTGACGACATCATCCCCGTGGAGTTGACACCCGATACCGGTTTTGCCGTGGGAGATTTCAACATTTTGGAGCCGCAGAATGTGGCCTATACCGGTGACTATGACCTCATCATCGTTCCCGGCGTGGCCTTCGACCGACAGGGCAACCGCTTGGGAAGGGGTAAGGGCTACTACGACCGTTTTCTCTGCCAGCATCGTGCAACAAAAAAAATTGGCCTTTGTTTCGACTTCCAACTTGTTGACAATGTGCCTGTTGAAGAAAATGATATTCCCATGGATGAAATTATTTCGAGATAAAGTGTAGTTTTCCATCAGCTTGAGCGTCTTACGTTTGATTTTGATGTGAAACAAGACACAAACATTCGCAAATGGAAAAGGAAAAAGAATTTGAGCAAATCGTCAAGCAACACAAGAGCACTATCTACACGGTGTGCTACATGTTTTCCAAGGACGAGGATGAGGTGAACGACCTCTTTCAGGAGACCCTCCTCAACCTATGGAAAGGCTTTGACGGGTTCAGAGGAGACGCGGCGGTAAGCAGCTGGATATGGAAGGTAGCGTTGAACACCTGCATTTCCTTCGACCGTAAGAAAAAACGCCAGGGGGAAAAGATTCCCTTGGAGATGGCCGGCAACTTGTTCACTGACGAGGATGACGACAGTCAGCAAATCCGGATGCTGTACCAGCGTATCAACCAGTTGAACTTAGTGGACCGTGCCATTGTCCTCCTGTGGTTAGAAAACCTCAGCTACGACGAAATTGCCGCCATCGTAGGCATCAGTGTCAAGAATGTAAGTGTCAAGTTGGTCAGAATCAAACAACAGTTAATCAAAATGTCTCACGCTTAAATCACAAAAATCATGGAAAACGAAAATACAACAACCGAACAGCAAGAACTGGAAAGCTTACGTTCCCAAATGGATTTGCTCCGCAAAAAATTGGAGCAGGAAACCATCGTCAACGAAAAACTGATGCGTGAAACCATGAAGTCACGCGTATCCACCATCAACCGCCAAGGATGGATCAGCATTGTTGGCGCCATCTTAATGATTCTATGGACACCGCTACTCTTCAACAATCTCTCTACCGCATTTATCATCGCTACCATTGTATTCATGGCCGTTGATGCTATTGCCACCTGGATTGTCCATAAACAAGTCAATGAGCGTCAACTGATGAGCGAGGACATGCGCACCGTAGCCAACAAAATGAAGACCCTGAAGAAACGCTATCAATGGAGCACAGTAATTGAATTACCCTTGGTCATCGCATGGTGCGTCTGGTTCTGCATGGAAATCATCCACAAATCAAATGCTCCTTGGCAACTCATGGCTGGTGCTGTCGCCTTCGGATCCATCATCGGTTTCTTCATCGCCTGGAAGATGTACCGCAAGGTTATCGACAACTGCGACGCGATTATCAAGCAGATAGAAGAATAATTAGCAAATTAGTTAATTAGCAAATGTGCAAATGATTATAGGGAATAGGGATTAGTGGATAGGGGTTAGTATTGCATTTTGAATTAAATCAATTTGCACATTGGAACATTAGCAAATTAGCACATTAAAAATTTTTGTACCTTTGTCCCCTCAAATAATAATAAAATTTATTTAAACTAACATATTATCAACCAAAAAATTAAAATCAAAATGAAAAAATTATTCTCAGCATTGATGGTATTGATTTTTTCCGTGGGTATGGTATTTGCCCAGGATTTGAATGCCCCCATCAATCCCGATCCGAATGTGAAGATCGGAAAATTAAGCAACGGAATGACTTATTACATCCGTGCCAACAAGAAACCCGAAAAACGTGTGGAACTCCGTCTGGCGGTCAATGCCGGTTCTTGTCAGGAAAATGAAGACCAGAGAGGTCTTGCCCACTTTACCGAGCACATGGCTTTCAACGGTATCAAGGGTTTCCCGCACAACACTATGACCAGCGAGCTGCAAAAAATCGGTGTCGCTTTTGGTCACCACACCAACGCTTACACCTCTTTTGACGAGACGGTGTATATGCTCACCCTGCCTATCGACCATCTGCAGATGGGTTTGGACATTCTGAACGGCTGGGCTAACGGCATGTTATTTGACGGTGAAGAAATCGAAGCCGAAAGAGGCGTTATCTCTGAAGAGTGGCGTATGGGCTTGGGTGCCAGCGACAGAATGCAGAAGAAATGGTTCCCCGTTCTCTTCAAAGGCTCACGCTATGCTGAACGTCTGCCCATCGGTTTGATCGAAGTTATCCAGGGCTTCAAACACCAAACCATCAAAGATTTCTACCACGATTGGTATCGTCCTGATTTGCAAGCTGTCATCGTAGTTGGTGACATTGATGTGGATGCTGTTGAGAAACAGATTATCAAGCAATTCAGCAAGATTAAACCCGTGAAGAATCCGCGTGCCAAATTACCGAATGACATCCAACCCAACAAGGAACCTCTTGCTTGTGTTGCTACCGACAAGGAAGCCATGGGCAACACCGTGATGGTGCTCCGTAAACACCCCCATTTTGTGATGAAAACCGTGGGCGACTACCGCACCAACCTGAAATACGAACTCTACAATACCATGTATGACTCACGTTTGAGTGAGATGACCCAGAAAGCCTCTTGCCCATTCTTGGGCGCCAGCTGCGGTTATAGCGGCTTGATTGGCAATACCGATGTTTACGGCGGCCAGATTTCTTGCAAGGAAGGCAAAATTATCGAAAGCATCGAGGCTTTGATGCGTGAAGACCAAAGAGTTCTTCAATATGGTTTCTTGCAGACCGAGTTGAACCGTGCGAAAGAAGAATTGCTGAATCTCTATGAGACCGCCGCCAACGAGGTGAAGAAAACCGAATCTTCAAGATTCGCCACCGAATATGTAGCTAACTACCTGCACCAAGACCCAATTCCTGGTGCCAAGAGAGAATACAATTATGCAAAGAAGTATTTGGAAGATATCACTTTGGACGAAATCAACGCCTTGGCTAAACAGTGGATTACCGAAGAGAACCTCGTGGCTATCGTAATGGCTCCCGAAAAAGAAGGTGTGAAAGTCCCCACTGAAAAAGATGTTTTGGCTGCTGTCACCAATCCTGGCAACAAACATGTAGAGCCCTACGTTGACACCTATAAAGACAAAGAAGTTGTAGAAAAAGATCAGCTCAAAGCCGGCAGCATCATCAATACCAAAGAAATCACTGAAATTGACGCAGAGGAACTGACTTTGAACAACGGCATTACCGTGGTGTTGAAGAAAACCGATTTCAAGAACGACCAGATTCTGTTCTCCGCCCGCAGCAAAGGTGGCATGAGCCTCTACTACGAATGCGACCTTCCCGCTTTGAACTTCGCTTGCCAATTTGTGGACCGTGCCGGTATCTCCGATTTGGACTATTCCTCCTTAGAAAAGAAAATGAAAGGCAAGAAAGTCGGTGTAAGTCCTTATATCAGCTTGTTCAGCGAAGGTCTGAGCGGCTCTTCCACCCCGAAAGACATGGAATTCTTCTTCCAGTATATCCATGCTTTCTTCACCAGCCCAAGACAAGATTCATCTGTTGCAGAATTAGTTACCAGCGAATATCTGGAACAAATCAAAATGATCAGCGCCAACCCCATGTACAAATTCATGTTGGGTTTCATGGACATCACCACTCAGAACGACCCTTATCAGAAAGGTTTATTGTCTGAAGAGGACGTGAAAGCCGCTGACTATAACAGAGCCTTCCAGCTGTATCAGCAGCGTTTCGCCAATCCCGCCGACTTCGTGTTCACCTTCGTGGGTAACTTTGATGAGAATCTGATTAGAGAATACATCGAACTGTATCTTGGTTCACTGAAGACCAACAGTGAAAGAGAACAAGCGAAATATGAAGTGGTAAAAGACTTCCCCGACAAGCAGATAAATGAAAACATATACGCTGGTGAGGAAGAGCAAAGTTGGGTAGGTATCGCATATGACCATGACATGGAATGGACACCGAAAAACACCATGATTGTCAACGAAATCAACGAGGCTTTGCAAATCGAATTGATCAACACCATACGTGAGAAGATGGGCGGTGTATATTCACCCATGCTGCAAATGGATGCCAGCAGAGAACCCAAACCCTCATACAGCATGATGATTATGTTCAGCTGCTCACCCGACAACACCGACAAACTCGCTGAGGCCTGCTTCGAAATCCTGAAAGACTTCACCCAAAACGGTCCTTCAGCAGAGACACTGGAAAAAGTGAAGAAACAGATGATCAACAATCATGAAACTTCATTGAAACAGAACAACATGTGGTTGAGTTACATCGCCGGCAAATATTATTCAGGTGAAGACATCAACAGCATCAATAACTATGTAGAAAGAGTAAACGCTGTCACTACTGAAGATATCGTTAAATTCATGAAAGAGAATTTCGATATTGACAAATACGTGAAGGTTTACCTGTATCCTGAAAAGATGAAGAAATAACAAGAAAACGCCGTTGTAGAGACACACGGCCGTGTGTCTCTACAGGATGTTTACAAAGACAACATTTTGAAATAACGTTTGATTTCAATCTGCATTCTCTCGAAACTCCCGAAGCGCACCGCTTTGGGAGTTTCGCCTTTTTTAAACATCACCATGCCGGCAGGAAGACCTTGAATATAAGGTTGCATATCCACGCGTAAAACTTCATTTAAAGTGAAATCGTGAATGGCCACATCGGCAAATCCAGTCTTCACTTCCTCGTAAAACACACTTCTGTCCTCACAAAAAGCCTGCAACATTTCCACGGTCTCATCCCATTCCTCGGGTTTGACATTATCATTGTAGAAAAACACCACCGCACTATATTCCGGCACAGAATCATTGACTTCAGTACACTCAAAACGACACAGGTCGTTGATGGAATAACGGTCCACAAAGTATGATTTCCGCTGGTATTCGCTCAAATCGCTTTGGGTGGCGTTGGTATCCAGATTCTTGATCCACTCATAATTTTTATGCACTACAAAAGAGCCATCGGACTCACGATAAGTCTCCCAGATTTCAGTTTCCAGCACATCATTGTCCTGCAGCGCGAGATTCAATGCCACAGGCACCTGGTCTAAAATACGCTGAGTGCCGAATCCTGAAGTGATAACCAGGTAAGCCCATTCACGGTCGAAAGAACGCAGCAGCCATAACTCGCGGCCTTCCGGCAAACGCTCCACACAAGAAATGCCCCACTCCACTGGAACTTTGCTGGCAATAGTTATGTGTTTTCCCTCATATTCATTGATTTTTTCCAGAAAATCCTCCAAGAAATCCTCAAAAATGGGAATCAAATCCGACTTGTCACGAATATCTGCCAAAATAGTGTCAGCAATAATCGACGTGGTATAGGTCATCGGATCATTATTGCTATAATCTGTCTCTTTCTGGTTTTTCGGGCGACAAGCGGTAAAAACGATGGCCACACAGAGGCATAAAAGTATGATGATATTGGTTTTTGTCATGGTTTTATGTTTTTGGGTTACTAAGTTACACGGTTAAGAGGGTTAGGAGGTTATTGGAGAATTTAAATTCCCCTTCTTTTAGAAGGGGTGGCCGAAGGCCGGGGTAGTGACGCAAATATTAAGGCGAAGCCTTCAACTCGTAATTGTCAACTGTATAGCGTTCTCCACCCTGAATTTACCGATGCGGGTGCGGCGAAGAGCTGTCAGATACGCCCCAGAGTCTAACTCAAAGCCAAAATCGCGGGCAATGGAGCGGATATATGTGCCTTTAGAGCATACAATACGGAAATCCAACTCAGGCAACTCAAAGCGGGTGATTTCAAAAGTGGGGATAGAAATCTGCCGGGGCTGGATTGGAGCTTCCTCTCCCTCACGGGCCATTTCGTACGCCCGTCGGCCACCCATACGGATAGCCGAGAACTGAGGCGGCACCTGCTCTATATCACCAAGAAATCTCTGACGCACCTCATCCACCATTTCCTCCGTAATATGCTCGTATGGAAATTCTGCGTCAATGGGTTTTTCCAGATCAAAACTTGGTGTGGTGGCACCCAAACGCAAAGTGCCGGTATATTCCTTCTCTTGTGCCTGATAGTTGTCAATTTGTTTGGTAAAACGTCCCACACAGATAATCAGCAGACCACTTGCCAAAGGGTCAAGTGTGCCCGCATGTCCCACTTTTACTTTCTGCTGGTATTTTCTCTTGATATATTGACGAACCTTCCCCACCACATCGAACGAAGTACAGCGGTAGGGCTTGTCCACAAGAAGCACATCACCTTCCGGATTTATTTCTATATCAGGAAGTTCAAACTGTGCCTCATGTATAACTTTATGGTTTAGCATAAGCTATAGATTAAAACGGCGGCACCTATCACCGCGCAATAAACGGCGAACCATATCAGCTTGCCTTTTTTCACGATATTGATCATGAACTTGCAGGCGAAGCAGCCGAAGATGAACGCGGCCAAAAAGCCAATGACAACCGCGCCGACCCCAAGTCCATTCTGAATCAGTGACGGGTCTTTGGCAAACTTAACCACATCGAGGAAAGCTTCACCCAGAATCGGGATGATGACCATCAGGAAGGAGAACTGCGCCAATTTTTCTTTTTTGTCACCCAACATCAAGCCCGTGGCGATGGTGGAACCTGAACGGGACAAACCTGGCAGTACAGCCACAGCCTGGGCGATACCGATAACGAAAGCATGGCCGTATGAGATATCCTCACGCTGACGAGGTTTGGCATAATAGGAAAAGGCCAATAGCAGGGCGGTGATCAGCAGGCAAATACCAACAATCGTCAAGCCACTACCAAAAATATCTTCCACATAATCTTTGAAAAACATGCCCACTATGAAAACCGGAATCATGGAGACCAGAATCTTGGCCACATAAGTCTTTTCTTCATTCCACTGAAGAGTTGTGAAGGTACCCTTGAACAGTCCGGCAATTTCTTTCCACAGAATCACGATGGTGCTCAACACAGTAGCCACATGCACAATGACATCGAATTCCAGTTTGGCGGCATCAGAAATTTGCAGTCCCATAATGTCCTGCATAATCGTCAGATGACCGCTACTACTCACAGGCAGGTACTCTGTAAGTCCCTGCAGAATACCCAGTAATAATGATTCCCACCAACTCATTATTCAGCTTTTTCCTCGTTTTGTTCTTTAACTCTCGGACGCCACATGATGGCAAAAATCTCCGTTACCAGACCTAAAAGGATCAGGATGGGTGCCACCACAGTACGACGTGTGTTGAACACTTCCGGGTTGAACTCATCGGGATTGGCTGGAGCACCACCGGCAAGGCAAAAAAGACCTATAATCAGCAGCACCACGCCGATAATCATCAGGATGTAATTGGTCTTTCTGAAAAGAGGTGGTTTCTGACTGTTGTTCACCTGTTGTTTCCCGGAAGGATTGGGAGTTAGTTTTGTTTTTTGATTGGTATTTGCTATTTGTGCCATATTTTGATTGTTTAATTGTTTTTTATCGTTTATACGTGGAGTCACTCATTTCATTCGTTTGGGAAGTTGCTCACTTCGTTCGCTCGGGGAGACGAATGGTTCATCTTAACGTATTACCGAATGCACGAAGTGCATGTCTCCTCGTCTTGACGTTTTATAGGTACAGTCTTTCGTCTTTGATTCTGATATAACGATTGACAGAGATGATCGACACGATAATTGTGAAGAGGATGCTGAAAACAAAGACACCCAGAAGAATCAGCGAGATAGGCAAGATGTTGGAGAAGTCAACAAACTGCGGGAATAGCAAGTTTCCTTGATAGAGCATAAGGCCGAGCAGGACAACTGCGATAGCGCCGCCCCAAACGCCTTGGTTCAGGCCCTTCAGGACAAACGGTCCTCGCACGAAACTGCGGGTAGCGCCCACCAAGAGCATACTCTTGATATTGAAACGTTTCGCATAAATGTGCAAACGGATTGAGTTGGCAATCAACAACATGGAAATCAGCATAAAGATTGCGCTGATAATCAGCACCACGATTTGCAGCGTGCGAAAATTGTCGCTGATGGACTTCACGAGAAAATCGGGATATTGCACATCCTGTACGATTTGTTCTTTTTTGATACGTTTGGATATCACCTGCAAAGAGTCGGAATTGGCATATTTCGGGTCCACACTGATGATAATGGAGGCATTGATAGGATTGGAGATAATGTCGGTATAATTGTTGCCGATAGTCCTGATAGCCTCTTGGGTATTTTCCTGACGCGAGGACACACGAGAAGAGGCGATAAAAGGCTCCATCTTGATCCGTTGCTCCATAGAGACGATGTCCGCCTCTTTCACATCTGCGAAGAACAATATTTCCATTTCGATTTTTTTGGAAAGATTGCGGATATACTGGGTGGAGAAATAAGCGAAAAAGGCCAGTGTACCGATAAAAAACATGGTCAATGCGATACTTACTACCGAGCCAAAAGCCGAGAAACGCAGTCTCGCTTTGGTAATTTTGTCAATACTATCAGGGTATTTGCTCATAATACAACATTATAAATGTAATTTGCAAATATATAAAGATACCACGAGCTCTTTCCTGCTCTTCAGGAAAAATTATACACAATAGAATGTGCAAATTAGTTAATGTGTTAATGAGACAATGTGCTAATGTGCTAATTGTGTTTTCATCCAGATGCGGCAAACCTCGCGCTGGTCGTCAGCGGCATATACCGAATGGACAGAGCCTGTCTCATCCAACTGCTGATGTTCCATAAAATATTGGTTTTCAGGAAATAACTGCGAAATAAAATGCACAGAAACTTCTTTGACATCGTGATGCAGAAAGAAATCATGCCCCATGTCGTCCATCACCCATTGCAGGTATTTGGTATTGTTGACATGCTCGTTGAGGTCAATGTCAGAATGTTGCACTTTGTGGAACACCGGATTTTCAGGCAACGGGGCACCTGCTAAGCGGGGAAAAGCCTTTACCGTCATGGCATCATCCTTGAGGGGGAGACGGTCGGGCCTGTCAAAGTCATCCAGTTTCACAGGCTTCGACTCCTTATCAATAATAGCCCAGATAGATGTACCCCTGATGATGATTTCTCCTTTTTCATCAAACACCAGAAAATCACGGGGCTGGGAAATGAAACTATGCGGCTTCTCCCAGGTATGGATGGTCAGTTTTTCATGCCAAGTCGGCATTCTCTCTATATGCACATGCATACGCGTGAGCACCCAAAAGAGGTTATAGGGTTTCAAATCGATACCACTCAAATGAAAATGATCACAATGGGCGGCAGCGGATTCCTGCAGAATGCAAAATAACGACACCGGTGTCATCTCCACACGGCTGTCCACCATGTGAATCGGCACTTGTATCGGCATTAAAAATCGACCTTCTTCTATCATTTTATTATTCTCAATAACTGAACTGTTATTTTGTATGTCTTACTATAATCAAGGAGAATTTAAGTCAAGTTCATCTTCTCCTGTGTATATGGTAATGTTATTTTTCCCTCGGCTGATTATCTTATACAAAATGAGAACTATCTTCTTTTGAATAAGGCAATCAGCTCTTTCACATAATCGCGGTCTGTGTATAATTCCGCCACATCAACACCGACTTTCCGAAACAGTTCGGCATTATTTTCCTGCTGTTTCTTCCACCAGTGCTCGTAGGCCATACGGGTCAGCCTGTCGGAAGTGTCTGTGAGCACATATTTGCCAGTTTCAGGATCTTTCAGCTGCATCAAGCCCAAATCGGGCAGTTGCGACTCGCCACGGTCCATCACATGCAAAGCCACGATATCATGCTTCTCTGAGGCGATCTTCAGCGCCTGCTCGAAATCACAATTCACAAAGTCGGAGATAACAAAAGCGGTGCATTTCTTTTTTATGGCGTTGGTGAGATAGCGCAACGGCTCGGCCAAATCAGTCTTAACTTGTGAGGGTTTATAATCCACTAATTCGCGGATAATACGTAAGATATGCGAACGGCCTTTCTTCGGCGGGATGAACTTCTCCACCCGGTCGCTGAAGAAAATCACACCCACTTTATCGTTATTGTTGATAGCGGAAAACGACAGTACAGCCGCCAATTCGGTAATCAAGTCGGCCTTGAACTCGTTGCGGGTACCGAAAAGATTGGAACCACTCACATCAATGAGCAGCATGACCGTCAGCTCGCGTTCCTCCTCGAAAATCTTGACATACGGATGGTTGAGGCGGGCGGTCACATTCCAGTCGATAAAGCGCACATCGTCGCCATACTGGTATTCGCGCACTTCGCTGAACGCCATACCACGCCCCTTAAACGCACTATGGTACTCACCCGCAAAAATCTGCTGCGACAGCGCCTTGGTGCGGATCTCTATCTTCCGAACTTTCTTTAATAATTCCGTTGAATCCATTGATACTTTCGGATATGTTGATTTGTTTATTCGACTGTACGTTCATACGTTAAGGCGTTAAGACATGCACTTCGTGCATTCGTTAAGACGAATTTTTCCAACCACCCCAATTTCTACGCCTCCACAAACGAGCGAAGCGAGTGTCTCCACGTTTTCACGCCTCCACGATTAAGGCACCTCAACGGTATTCAGGATTTCGCTGATGATATTGTCGCTGGTGATGTTCTCGGCTTCGGCCTCGTATGACAAACCGATACGATGGCGCATCACATCATGGCAGATGGCGCGGATATCCTCTGGAATCACATAACCACGGCGTTTGATGAAAGCGTATGCCTGTGCGGCCAGTGCAAGATTGATAGTAGCACGCGGAGAGGCACCGTAGGAAATCATATTGGCAAATTGATCCAGCTTATAATCAGCAGGATAACGAGTCGCGAAAACGATGTCGGCGATATAGTTGGAGATTTTCTCGTCAATATACACCTCTTTCACCACCTGGCGGGCCTTGATGATATCTTCCGGTTTCAAGACAGTATTGGTAGTGGGGAATTTGTTTTCCAGATGCTGGAACAGAATGTCTTTCTCCTCAGCTTTCGAGGGATAGGAAATCACCACCTTCATCATAAAACGATCGACCTGGGCTTCGGGTAGCGGATAAGTACCTTCCTGCTCGATAGGGTTCTGGGTAGCCATCACGAGGAAAGGCTCCTCCAGTTTGAAGGTCGTTTCGCCGATGGTCACCTGACGCTCCTGCATGGCTTCGAGCAAGGCGCTCTGCACCTTGGCGGGGGCACGGTTGATTTCGTCGGCAAGGATGAAGTTGGCGAAGATAGGGCCTTTTTTCACCACGAAATTCTCATTTTTCTGACTGTAAATCATGGTACCCAACAAGTCGGCTGGCAAGAGGTCGGGGGTAAACTGGATACGACTGAACTTGGCATCAATAACATTGGCCAAAGATTTGATTGCCAATGTTTTGGCCAAACCAGGAACACCTTCCAGCAAGATATGGCCGTTGGACAAAAGGCCGATAAGCAAACGCTCGACCATGGCCTTCTGACCCACAATCACCTTGCCCATCTCCATGTTGATGATGTCAACGAAGGAACTTTCACGCTGGATGCGCTCGTTCAATTCTCTAATATCAATTGTGTTATTCATAGTATTTATAGTTGATTTTTCTCAATGATTACAAACGATATTACGTATCGAAATATTTTACAAAGATACAAAAATTTTTAATGTGCTAATGAAATTAGCAAATTAGTTAATTAGCAAATTAGTTAATTAGCAAATTAGTTAATGATTCAGAATAAATTTATGGACATTAACTCGCGGCCAATGCGATGAATTTCCGTTTGTATCTTTGAAACCTGCTTTTCAGACACATACTGTCCCTGCTTATACTGACGCATAAGTGACGGATTAATCCCTGCCAATTGTGCGAACTTGGTGATATTTAAAAAATTGAAATGATGGAAAAAGGACGGCAAGTCATATTTGTACTCAAAAGAAACATCTTGTAATTCTTCTGGTATCGCTTCCCCGTCTTCCTGATAAAATTTCAGTAATTCCGTCACCGAGTTCTCAAAATCCGATTTTGCCTCTGCCACAGTGGCGCCTTCTCCGATGATAGTGGCTTCGATATCAGGAGTATAAACGCTGAAACTTCCGTCTTTACCCATCTCTATCAATGCAGTTTTCTTTTTGTTTTTCATATTCTTCCTAGTTCATTAACATCCAATTTGTTTAAGTAATTTAGTACAAAGTCCAGACTTCACCTCCTGACTTCCATGTCGTTCTATATGAATGGTATATGTCTTTTCAGGATGCCTGTAAATATCATGTTTACTGCCATTACGCCACAAATACCATCCATTTTTTCCGCCAATCTCCTCAATTCGTTCCATTTCATTTCCTTATAGAAATCTCGCTGCAAATATATAACTTTTTCGCAATATATTTACATGGTTCAACAATTATTATCTGTTACATCAATTTGCTTGCAAATATACAAAATATTTTAATATATTCAATAATTATTAGTAATATTTTTTATATATAGTAATTTTGAAGAATATGATCGCTTCAGCTAAATGCAATGTCGCTACGTGCGTGGACAGGGCCGACGGTTGGGGGAGCGAGCTAGTGCGGCTGCACTTACCGTCGGCTTGATTTTTTGGTTACTTTTTTATCAAGAAAAAAGTAACGGAAAACTAGCTTATCATTCCCCAGAAAACATTGCGGCGCATGAGCTCGGCAAGATAGCGGGCGATAGGAGCGTTTTGGGGTTTGGAAAGATCGGGATCGTTATCGAGCAAGTTCATGGCTAAATTGCGGGTATAAGCCACCAGTTTTTCATCCCGTATCAGGTCGGCCAACTTGAAATCAAGGATGCCGCTCTGCTGGGTCCCTTGCAGATCGCCCGGACCACGTAGTTTGAGGTCAATATTGGCAATCTCAAAGCCGTCGTTGGTGGATACCATGGCGTCAAGACGCTGCTTGCTCTCTGTTGTCAGTTTGTTACCCGACATCAGGATGCAGTACGACTGCTCGCCGCCGCGCCCTACCCTGCCACGTAACTGATGCAACTGCGACAAACCGAAACGCTCGGCATTTTCCACCACCATCACTGTGGCATTGGGCACATCGATGCCCACCTCTATCACCGTTGTAGAAAGCAAGATCTGAGTTTCATTTTTGATAAAACGCTGCATCTCGAAATCCTTCTCTTCGGGTTTCATCTTGCCATGAACAATGCCCAAGGCGTATTCTGGCAACGGGAAGGCCTGCGACATGGCCTCATAACCCGCCATCAAGTCTTGCAAGTCCATCTTTTCCGACTCCTTGATGAGGGGATAAACCACAAACACTTGGCGGCCTTTAGCGATTTCCTTTTTCAGGAAACCATTCAGGCGCAACCGATCCTTCTCAAAATAATGGGCTGTGATAATCGGCTTACGTCCTTTGGGCAACTCATCAATCACCGACAAATCAAGGTCGCCATACAAAGTCATGGCCAGGGTTCTCGGAATAGGGGTTGCCGTCATGACCAGTATATGCGGCGGCACGATGTTTTTCTTCCATAACTTGGCCCGCTGTTCCACACCAAAGCGGTGTTGTTCGTCAATCACCACAAAACCAAGGTTTTTGAATTGCACCTCATCTTCAATCAAGGCATGAGTGCCAATCAAAATATCCACCTCACCATTGCGCAAGCCTTCATGTATTTCACGGCGTTTAGCGGTTTTTGTTGAACCTGACAGAAATTCGACACGCATTTCCATGGGGGCCAGCATACGCTTTACCGTCTCATAATGCTGGGTAGCCAATATCTCGGTCGGAGCCATGAGACACGACTGGAAGCCGTTGTCCTTGGCAATCAGCATCAGCAGCAAGGCCGTGATGGTTTTGCCGCTGCCCACATCGCCTTGCAGCAGGCGGTTCATCTGCCTTCCGCTACCCATGTCCGCCCGAATTTCCTTGATAACACGCTTCTGTGCATTCGTCAACGGGAAAGGCAGATAATTTTTATAGAAAGTATTGAAATAGTCGCCCACCACCGAAAAGACATGACCTTTATATTTCTGAGAAGTCAGCAATTTCAGTTTCAACAGCTTCAGCTGGGTAAAAAACAACTCATCGAATTTCAGTCGCAGCTGAGCCTGTGAAAGCACCTGCATATCGGCAGGATAATGGATATTACACAAAGCCTCCTTCAGCGGCATCAGTTTTAGATGCTGCAAAAAATCCTCTGACAAGCGTTCTCTAATCACATCCTTCACTTGTGGCAACAGTGCCATCACCAGCTTCGAAATCGCCTTGGAATCCAGTCCGGCACGCTTGGCCTTGTCGGAAGTGTTGTACAGCGGCTGGAAATTAGTTGGCACCAGCGACTGCGGCTGGTTTTTGGGATCAATCAGCTCGGGATGGGTGATATTCCAGTGCCTGTTGAATTGTGTTGGCTTGCCGAAAACGATAAACTCGCGATTTTCTTTCAGCATATCCTGCACCCACCTGATACCGTTGAACCATACCAGTTCTATCGAACCCGTCTCATCCACAAACTGCGCCACCAGACGCTTTCCGCGTTGCTGCCCCACCAGCTCGCAATGGACAATCTTTCCTTTGAGCTGGATATAAGCTCCTTCTGACTGAATATCAGCAATTTTATAAATTTTCGACTTGTCGATATGCCTATAGGGATAATACAACAACAGGTCTTCAAAAGTGAAGATTTCGAACTCTTTTCGCAGCACATCCGCACGCTTCGGACCCACTCCTTTCAGGAATTCTATCGGGGTTTGAAGAAGGTCAACCTGCGTGTTCATAGGGGTGTCAGATTTTTTAATCAGAATGCAAATGTACAAAAATTTCCTCTAATGGGTGTGAAAAAACAAACTGGTCATTTTTTTTGACCGGTTATGACAGGCAAGTCCCCATGTAATTCAAGAATTTTATGTAACTTTGCAGGGTGTTATTGAAAAAAAACATAAACTCGAATATGAAAAGGTTCCTGTTCGGATTATACATCATGACCGCTTGGTTACTTCCCTTGACGGCACAGGTGAATGCGCCTTTGACAGAGGGCTGGGAGTCGGGGGATTTCACTTCCCACTTGTGGGAACGGCCGGATTTACAATACCGCTGGGAGATCACCAGCGAGGGGGCACACAATGGCCGCTATTGTGCCCGCAGCGGCAACTATTATACGCTGAACACGATATCGGTGTTGCAACTGTCAGTGTTCTTGACGGATACTGGCACCCTCTCCTATTACCGCAAAGTATTCTCCGCCGAAGGAAGCGGCCGTTTCCTCTTCTGGCTCGACGGAGAGTTGCGCGACTCACTGGCGGGATATGTTGACTGGAGCGAATTCCAATGTCCTGTCTCTGCCGGTTTCCACACCCTGAAATTCAGCTATACAAAGAATCAGACGAAAAGCAGAGGCTCCGACTGCGTGTGGATTGACGACCTACGCATGCCCAGCGGCGTCACAATAGCCCCTCTTCCCGATGACAGCAGCTATAACACCGAGGAAGTGGTGATTGTTGACGACATAGAGGGACATGAATTTGGTGCGGTGAACTCGCCGGGAACGGTGGGATGGACTTATATCGACGGCGATGCGGCTCCCACGGCCACCTACAACGTTCTGGATTTTCCCCACGAGGGCTCTCCTATGGCTTTTGTCGTGCTGGATGACTATCTCCTCGTTGGAAATCAATACAATGTCACGGCTCATTCAGGTCACAAGTTTCTTGGGAGTCCTTACCATTCCGACAGGGCCAACGACGACTGGATAGTAAGTTCCGAGCTTGACTTCTCCGAACCTTTCACCTTCTCCTTCTTCGCCCGCAGCTTTGCCGACCGTTTCCCTGACGAGAAATTCGTGGCATGCTATTCACTCACCACAGCCGCCGCGTCAAGTTTCATCCCCTTGCATTGCGAACCCATCACGACGACCGCCGCTTGGGAAGAATATTCTTTTACGGTACCCGCGGAGGCCAAGTATGTGGCGGTGCATTGCGTGTCGCACGACCAATACATGTTCTGCTTGGACGATCTCACTATCCGAGGACGGAGAATTATACAAACTGAAGGAACACCGATGGCCTCACAAATGACCGCCCCGGCAATTATTGACCGTTGCAGCGTGAAAGAACAAGCAAATGATGAAATGCCCGATGCGTTGGCATCCATGAGCAGGGATATCAGCGACAGCCACATGGCCAACACGCTGGAAGAAATGTTGCGATGGAACAAATACCCGACCTACGAAGTTTATACCGAGCTGCTGCAACATTTCCAGGAGACATTCCCGAACCTCTGCCAGATAGACACCATTCTCGACACCACACCACATCCCGACCTCCACCATTCCATCTTCGCCATCCATATCAGCAACACATTGGGACAGGCCACCACAAAGCCGGCATTTCTCTACTCATCGACGATACACGGATGGGAGGTGGTGTGTTACTACATGGTACTGCGCCTGGCCGACTATATCCTGAACAACGCCACTACCGATACCGCCGTGCAGCGGTTGCTGGACAATGTAGATCTTTATATCTGTCCGCTCGAGAACCCCGATGGCACCTATCATCTGACCAACGATTTGATCCTGAAAGATGGCATCCATTCCACCTACCACAACTACAACGACGTGCAGATGAACCGCAACTACCCGCTCCTGCCAGGGATAGAAGACACTGTGAACATCCAACCTGAGACTCAGGCTATCATCGACTGGGTGACACCGAGACATTTTGTGATGTCGGTGAACTTCCACTGCGGTGCCGAGATTCTCAACTATCCGTGGGATGCGTGGACCACCGCCCAGCGTTCACATGCCGACGCCGACTGGTTCCGCTACACCTGCCAGAACTACGCCTCCCTTTGTCAAGCCATCGACACCGCCTACCTATACGGCGATTATCGTGGACGCTCAGTCATCGAGGGCGCCGACTGGAGTCCGCTTAACGGTGGCCGTCAGGATTACATGACCTACTACCAGCGTTGCCGCGAGGTGACCATAGAGATGAGCTATCTGTCAGTGATTACGGACACGTTGTTGCTGCCCACCTATTGGGACAAGAGCAAGGATGCCCTGCTGAGCTATGCCATGGAGTGCAGCTACGGTTTCTGGGGCACGGTGACCGATGCACTCACGGGAGAGCCCATAGAGGCGATGGTCAAAGTTGTCAACCACGACCGTTTCCACTCCGAAGTCTTCTCACATTTGCCATTAGGCGACTATCACCGCCCCATCATGGCCGGCACATACACCGTTGAGGTCTCCGCCCCTTGCTACCAGACTGCCACCTTCACCATCACCACTCGTCCTGGAGTGGGCATCCGCCATGACGTAGAGCTTCAACCGCTGGCACTTGAGCCTACGGTTTTCGACCAATATATCCTTGCCGGAATGCAGACCACCGTCGTGGCACTCTCGCAGAACGAAGTATGGTGGTATGATTCCGATACGGCTGTCGAGCCCTTTGCCATTGGCAGTTACTTCATCACACCTGCGCTTTCCGACACCACGATCTACTATTTCGAGGCACATTATCAGGACGACACCCTGCTCTGTGTCAGTCCACGAGGAGCCGTCACAGTGTATGTCATCGATGCGACAAACGACATAAATTCACAATTCACAATTCACAATTCACAATTAAAGATTTACCCTAACCCCGCTGAAGATTATCTGATGGTGGAAGCCGAGGACGACGGTCCCATTAGGGTAGAGATATATGATATGAAGGGGACTCTTATCCTCCAAGGCGTGCACCCCTGCCCCACCAAGCTAAACATAGCGCCATTGCCTGCTGGTCTTTATTTGCTGCAAGCCACACACAACGATGGCCGCCGGGAGGTTGTGAACTTCGTGAAAAGCCGGAAATCTTATTAACCCCACATTGCGCTATCGCTTATGTGGGGGATAGGAAAATGTCGGCATCCACTTCGCTGCGTGAGAATCAATTGCCACCTTCCTACCGCTCCCCCTCTATATCCCTTCACTCCCATCATTCCGCAAGCGAACGAAGTGAGCGCAGCGGAAACTCGAAGATTCTGTTTTAGAAACACCTAAAGAGAAAAAACGATATTGTTCAGAAACGTTATCCCTAATAATTACGGGAATATTTATTTTTGCAAGAAAAATAATTGTATATTTGCAATTAAAACGGTTTTAAAGCTAATATATTGATATTCAATTTTTTAATATAAAAATATATCGGATTAAAAATGTAAAATATATCGGATTAAAAACATAAAAAATATCGGGTTCATGGAGCAGAGAAGATATCTTCCACGTGTGATTGATGAAAATGTAAAACGTCATTTGGAGGTTTTTGGTGCGGTATGCATTGAAGGCCCGAAATGGTGTGGAAAAACATGGACATCAGCATTTCACAGTCGCAGTGCTGTTTACATAGGAGACCCTAAAGGCAGTTTTCAAAACAGAAGGTTAGCCGAACTTGACCCTAACTTAGTACTGGATGGAGAAGCGCCACATTTGATTGATGAATGGCAAGACGTGCCCTCTATATGGGATGCCGTTCGTTTCAGGGTTGACCAAACAAATGAAACAGGCCGATTTATTCTAACAGGGTCTTCAACACCTAAGAGAAAGGGGATCATGCATAGTGGTGTCGGAAGAATAGCCAAACTAAGGATGCGTCCCATGTCATTATTTGAATCAGGAGATTCTTCTGGAAAGGTTTCCCTATCTGCTTTGTGTGCGGGAAATTTTTCTCCTGTTTATACGGGAGACATTGAGATACAGAGCATTATCAATTTGATTGTAAGGGGTGGTTGGCCAGGATCTTTAGGTTTTGACATTTCCAAGGCAAAACTTTTACCAGAAAAATACATTAACACAATATTGGAAGATGATGTAAACAGGTTGGATGACATAAAACGTGATGCTGATAAAATACGTCTTTTGCTTAGGTCGCTGGCTCGTAATGAAAGCACAACGGCTTCAAATAGAAGACTAAAAAATGACATACAAACCGCAGACAATGGCGATGTTGACATTGAGGTGATAGCCACTTACTTAGATGTGCTAAAAAGGTTGTTTCTCACAGATAATCTTGCACCATTTTCTCCTAATGTACGCTCTTCGGTTAGAATCAAACAATCCGAAAAACGACAGTTGTCGGATCCATCTTTAGCATGTGCTTTGCTAAAGTTGACGGAGAAATCCCTTCTGAAAAAATTGGAGATTTTAGGATGTTTGTTTGAGTCATTATGTGCACGTGATTTGAAAATTTATGCGGACAGTTTTGATGCGAAACTATATCATTATCAGGATTATAAAGGAAGAGAGATTGATATTGTGGTGGAATTGTCAAATGGTCATTGGTGTGCCTTTGAAGTAAAGCTGGGTGCCAGTCAGATTGATCAGGCGGCAAGCAACTTACTGAAAATCAGCAGGGAGCTAAAAGAAGAATCAAACAATGCTCCTGATGTCCTTTGTGTTCTCTGCGGTCTATCCAATGCGGCATATTGTCGAGAGGACGGTGTATTTGTTGTTCCCATCACAACATTGCGGCCTTAATGGAAGCCATATAACAAAGAATTTTCACCTCCCCTACACACTATCGCAGGATTTTTTCATCGGCTGTTACGACATCGTTTCGCGGAGGCAGGGATTGTGCTGCGGGGCTGGCGACACCCGCGCCGCGACAGGGAAATCCGTGTGCATTCACCACCCCAGATTACGCTACGCTCATCTGGGGTTAATAAGATTCGACCTCTTCGAGGTCGTAAACGATGGTGCGGCAATACCACTGCAACGTTTTTGTCAAAGCACGCGGAGCCCAAGGACAGCATCTATCCATGACGGCTGTGTGCAGGGAATGCCGACATGCAGTGCGGACGCGATTCATCGCGTCCCTACAATATGTTTTTGAAAAAGCATGCATTGTATTCCTATCGCAACTGCGAGGACGCAGCTGCCTACATAAAAATCACACTTCAGTGAGCAGGAAAGTCATGTAAAGAGGTAGTGTGAGCAATGGACCTTTTCTTCCAACATTATAATCTCCCAACTTGATGGCATGCTGAACATGGTATTTTTCCGGATGATTCAGTAGTGTTTTTAGAGATTTGGCATTGCCATTCTTCGCCTTGCACTCTATGGGAGTACATTCCCCTTTGTATCGTATCACAAAATCTATTTCCAAACTGTCTGTTTTCTGGAAATAATAAAGTTTTCTGCCCATTTTTCCAAAAATATCCGCCACCAAGTTCTCAAAAATAGCCCCTTTGAAACCGAATAGATTTCCCTGCAATATGTCTGACTGTGTTCCATCATCCAACATACTGACAAACAAACCAGTATCGGCCATATAAATCTTAAAGGAATCTTGTATCGCATTCCCACTCAATGGCAATTCTGTAATGGATAGATTATAACAACGACGCACGACACCAGCATCCTCAATCCATTGGATGCTGCTTATGTAATCACTACTTCTTCCACCCTTTCGCACCAGTGCGTATGTGAATTTCTTATTATCCCTGCTGAGTTGGCGAGGTATGGACTCAAAACACTCCCGAATACGCACTTTGTCTTCAGCTTTCGCACATTTTACCATATCCGCCTTATATTCCTCAAGGATAGACCGTTGTACTTCCTTCACTTGATTAATATCATGTGTCTCAAAAAAAATTTTCACAGCTTCCGGCATTCCACCAACAATAACATATTGCAAGAAAAGCTGTCTCATACGATAATGTATCGCTTCTGGAACCACGGTCTCATTCCTTAAACACTGATGAAGAAGTTTTATCGCATCTGAATTTATCTGATTGGCCCACAGCCACTCCTCAAAATCCATGGGATACATGTCCACAATGGTCTCGAATCCAACCGGCACTGAAAAATCATCCTTTTTCTCTTTCTCTTCTTCAGAGGATTTATAACCACTAACACCCAACAATGAACCTGTGCAAATCACATCATAACGGCCATCCAATTTGAAGAATTTCAGAGATGCCCTTGCGTTGGGACAATCCTGTATCTCATCAAAAACCAGACAGGTTACTCCTGGAACAAACTTTGCCCCCGGAATGGCTGCAGATATGGCGACGGTCAGGTAATCCACCTGTAATGAATCATCAAACAAAGTGCGCAGGCTTTTCTGCTCATGAAAATCCAAATATATCACATGGTCATAGTTTTTTTGAGCGAAGTCCAATACAGAACTGGTTTTTCCGCATTGGCGACACCCTTTTATCACTAATGGCTTATGGCCTGGACGTTTTTTCCACTGCTCAAGAAGCGATTCAATTTTACGTTTATACATTTCTTTTTATTTTTCAGGCTGCAAATATACACTTTTTCGGGCGAGTTTTCATCACCCTGCAACATTTTTTCAGGCGAGTTTTTTTTTTGATTCAACACTTTTTCGGATGAGTTTTATATATATTGTTGTATTTCAATTATTTAAAAAAATGCACATATTTTTCTTTCCGCCAGATAAAAAAGATGTCAGTAAAGTTGGGCATTTTACCCTCATTGAGACAGGACTTCACAAACTTGGCTACCACTAATTTCTCGAAAATATACCATGAAACGGGTGTAGTTTTAACTGTATTTCAAATTCTGCACAATTTTAAGATTCAACTTTAAATTTGTGCAACTATACGGAAAGTTTTTTAATAATCAGTGGGTTTGAGAAAAAAATGCGGTTATCGCAGGATTTTTCATCGGCTGTTACGACATCGTTTCGCGGCGACAGGGGTTGTGCTTCGGGGCTGGCGATACCCGCGCCGCGACCGTGACACATGACAATGCCTGGATCAACAGGTATGGAATCCCTGACGAGATTCGTTGATGATGGGCATCCTATTCCTATCGCAACTGCGAGGACGCAGTTGCCTACAATGAAAATTCAGCAAGAATCGGAATAGTGAATTGGCACATTAGTTCATTGACACATTAGCACATTTGCTAATTAACTAATTTGCTCATTTGCTAATTATTTTTCGTATCTTTGCCAGCAGAATTTATCAACCTTAAATATATTTATTATGTCAGTTATCAAAGCTTTTAAGGGATTACGTCCTCCCAAAGAAATCGTAGAAAAGTTAGCCTCACGTCCCTACGACGTGCTAAACTCCGAAGAAGCCCGCAAGGAAGCCGAAGGCAATCCATACAGCCTGTTGCACGTCACCAAGGCTGAGATCGACCTGCCCGTTGGCACCGACGAGCATTCTCCCGAAGTGTATCTTCAGGTGGTGAAAAACTTCAACACTTTCAAAGATTACGGCTGGCTGAAACGCGATGAGGAAGACAAACTGTATATCTATGCCCAGAGCATGAACCCGACAGACGCCAATGCCCACTGGCAGTATGGTATCGTGGCCTGCGCTTACAGCGAGGACTATGTCAACAAGATCATCAAGAAACATGAGCTCACCCGTAAAGACAAAGAGGAAGACCGTATGAAACACGTGCGCATCACCAATGCCAACGTGGAACCCGTTTTCTTCGCTTATCCCGCTGTGGATGAAATCGACGCTATCGTGAACAACATCGTTCGCCACGAAGCTCCCGAATACGACTTCATCGCCAAGGAAGACGGCTTCGGCCATCGTTTCTGGGTCATCAACGACAAGGCTACCATCGCCCGCCTCGTTGAGCTGTTCGCCACCAAGGTTCCCGCCATGTACATCGCCGACGGTCACCACCGTAGCGCCGCCGCCGCATTGGTAGGACAGGAAAAGAAAGAGCACAACCCCAACCATACCGGCAAAGAGGAATACAACTTCTTCATGACCGTTATCTTCCCCGACAACCAGCTGAAGATTATCGACTACAACCGCGTAGTGAAAGACCTCAACGGCCTCAGCAAGGAAGACTTCCTGAATGCATTGAACAAGGCTTTCGTAGTGGAAGAAATGGGTACCGAAATTTACAAGCCCGCCAAATTACATGAGTTCAGCATGTACCTCGACGGCAAATGGTACAAGATGACCGCCAAGGAAGGCACATACGACGATAAGGATCCTATCGGCGTTTTGGATGTGAAGATTCTGAGCGACCATGCTTTGGACGCCGTGCTCGGCATCAAGGACCTCCGTACCGACAAGCGCATCGACTTCGTGGGCGGTATCCGCGGTTTGGGCGAACTGAAACGCCGCGTAGATAACGGCGAGATGAAAGTGGCTTTCGCCCTCTATCCGGTATCTATGCAGCAGATTATCGACATCGCCGACTCAGGCAACATCATGCCTCCGAAGACCACCTGGTTCGAACCGAAACTGAGATCAGGCCTTGTTATTCACGAGTTGAATGCCTAATTAGGGATCAGGTATCAGGTTACAGGGGTCAGAAAAAACTGTAACCTGACACCTGTAACCTGTAACCTACTAAAATGGAAAGTGGTGAGAAGATATCTCTGATTTTGAAGAGCCTGCCCGAAAAGCCAGGGGTGTATCGTTTTTTCGATGACGAAGGCACTATCATCTATGTGGGCAAAGCCAAGAAACTCAAACGCCGCGTATCGTCGTACTTCAACAAGCAGCACGACAATCGCAAAGTGCGGGTGATGGTTTCCAAAATCAGGGATATCCAAACCACAGTCGTCAACACAGAATGGGAAGCGTTGCTGTTGGAAAACAGCATGATCAAGGAATACAAGCCCCGCTACAACATTCTGCTCAAGGATGACAAGACCTATCCCTGGTTAGCCATCTCCAAAGAGGATTTCCCCCGCATTTTTTCCACCCGCAACCCCGACAAAAACACCATGCAGCTGTTCGGGCCGTACGCTTCCGTGCATTACCTGAACACCCTGATGGAAACTATCCGGGAACTGTTTCCGCTACGCACCTGCCGCCGTCTGACACAAAACAGCCGTCCCTGTATCCAGCACCAAATCGGGAAATGTCCCGCTCCCTGCGCCAAACTCATCAGCAAAGAAGACTATCAGGAGGAGATCAAAAGCATCATCGACATCATCAAGGGCAACAGCAAGATTGTGCAGCAAAAGCTGAAAGACCAGATGATGAAATATGCTGAAAAATGGGAGTTTGAAAAAGCGGAAGTTATCAAGCGAAAACTGGAAGTACTTGATAACTATATCGGCAAGTCGGTGGTGGTAAATCCTGCCCTCACGCAGCTGGATGTCCTGTCGTTGGATACCGATGACGAAAGCGGCTATATCAACTTCCTACGCATCATGAACGGGGCGATAATACAGTCTTACACTTTTGAAATCAACAATAAATTAGATAAGACTGAAGAAGACCTGTTGCTGACGGGTATGTTGACGGTGGAGGACAAATTCGGGCCGCTGTTTCCCGATGTGGTTGTGCCCTTTATGCCCGAACTGGTTCCCGAAGGCACCAACTTCATCGTGCCACAGCGAGGCGACAAATACAAATTGCTGGAACTGTCGCATAAGAACGCCCAGTATTACAAATTAGAGAAGAAGAAACGCCAAGAGCTGGTAGATCCCGAACGCCGCCACCAGCGAGTACTCGTTGCCTTGCAGAAGGCTCTGAACATGGACCGACTGCCACGCCGCATCGAATGTTTCGACAACTCGAACACCCAAGGCGAACAACCCGTGGCCGCTATGGTCTGCTTTATCGACGGCAAGCCCGCTAAAAAGGAATACCGCCATTTCCTCATCAAAACGGTAGTCGGCCCCGACGACTTCAGCTCCATGGAAGAAGTGGTCTATCGTCGTTACCACCGCATTCTGGAAGAGGGCAAAGACCTGCCCGACCTGCTGATGGTGGATGGAGGCAAAGGACAGCTCAGTGCCGCCTACCGGTCCATCAAAGCCCTTCATCTTGAAGACAAACTGATGATGATCGGCATTGCGGAAAGATTGGAGGACATTTACAAATTGGGGGATGAGTTCCCCACCTATATCGACAAAAAGTCGGAGGCCCAGAAACTGCTGCAATATGTGCGCGACGAGGCCCACCGCTTCGGCATCACGCATCACCGCAAGCGCCGAGCCAAACACAGCATCGCCTCACGCTTGGACGAGATTCCCGGCATCGGCGAGGTGCTGAAAACAAAACTTCTTACCCACTTCAAGAGTGTCAAAAACATCGAAAACGCCAGCGAAGAAGAGCTGGCAAAAGTAATAGGCCCTACAAAGGCCAAAACGGTGTTGGAGGCTTTATCCCAGAAGATGTAGCATATCTCCGATATGCACATGGTGAGCCCTATCTGATGTCACCACACTACGCGGCTCTGCCGCTTGTATGGTGTTAATTGCGCTTGCCGGCACATCTCATGCCTTCGGCATGCTGTATTATAATTTACCGTTTCTTCGGAATCTGAATAAACCACAACTCGCAGGCACCGTTGGGATTCTGCTCGATGTAGGCACCCACAGAGCCATCAGGCAAAACGGTCAAAGAAGAATATACCGATGGACCGTTGAACAAGAGCAGAGGATCCTGCCAAGTTTTTCCCTCATCATAACTGAAGAAGATAGTGACATGCTCACGGTTCATGGAGTTGGGAATGGAGTGCATCAGCACATTTCGCTCTCCTCCTCTGTCCGTGGCAGAAAGGCGTATAATATCGCCATTGCAGGCATTGGTAGTCATCTCGGGCCAATAGCCTTGGGTGCCCCAGTGAGCCCCGCCATCATCAGAGATATTGTAACCCCTGGGACCGCTCTGCCTTGTGCTGAGCAGCACCCGACCGTCCACCAATTCCACCAGTTTGGCCTCGTCACCACCTTTGAAAGCGCACTCCGATACCTGCCAGCTGCGACCGTTATCATCGGAATACACCACAAAATTGTCCGACACCCACTCGTCTTTGCGAAGCATAGGAACTGCAAACATAATGCGCCCTTTGTGCAAGCCGCGAGTCAGTCGCAAGCCATTGCCCGAAGAGAAGAACGAACCCCTATACTGCCGACAAGCCGGATTCAACGCCTTTGTCCCCCATATTTGGGAGGTGATGTCCTCAGGCTCTGACCATGTTTTACCGCCGTCAAGACTACGGGTAACAAACAAACGGATAGGGTCTTCCTCAGTAGATTGAAAATAACCATTACTCCCTGCAAACGCACAAATCACCTCACCCGTTTCCGTCTCCACCAGTGCAGGATCACCAAAACCCTTTTTTACACCTTTCCCTGCAGCAATAGTCACAGGTTCGCTCCAAGTGCGGCCATTATCCGTGCTTCGCCGCGCCACAATGTCAATATCCTGAGGCAAGTCGCCTTCATTGAATTTTCGCTTGTCATTTACAGCCAGCAGGCTACCGTCACTCAGAGCAAGAATAGCCGGAATACGCCAGTTGGCGGAACCATAATCTCCAGGGGTATACAGCCGTTGGCGGTAAAAAGATGAGGTGTCGGTATTCAACCCATGTCGCGGATACACAGCAGTAGTATTCGCTGGAGGCCGTTGCTGGTAAATCGTAGAGAGCCCTACCCTGTCGGAGATGTTCTTTAAATCATCAACTTGGGCACAGGTCAATGAAATCATAGCCCACATCAGCCAGCAGGTAATCACCACAATCCGTATAACAAAATGGAAGGTTTTCATTTTCTAAAAATATTCTCCAACAGCAAATTGGTATTGTGAAATAAAGATTTCCTTAAACGGCACGATATTGTTTTGCTCATAGAAAATCAGCATGGCTATCTTGTAATCTATGCTGTCAACTGTGCGGAATAAATCCGCTTAAAACCTTGCCCCAATGCCCACTTTCACCATCGAGTCAAATCCGGCATTCAGCTCAAACAAACCATAGAACTTCTTCCCCACATTCACGCCAAAAGCAGTTACATTGAAGGCGAAAAGGAAATTGTTGTTCTTTTTCTCCTCCGCTTTTCCACCAGAATAATCAGTTGTTCCTGACCATAAATATGCGCAACCCAAATCCACTCCGGAATACAAACGCACCCATGGACGGTTGAGATAAGTGAATCTCACACTGGGCATTATCGATAATATAGCATAACGGTCAACAGATGTGATGCGGGTTCGCAATGTATCCGAAAAATGTCTGACTCTTGCAGCCTCAACCATGGCCTTAACACCCACCTGGCACCAGGGCTTCACCTGGTAATAGTAATGGATACTGTAATTTCCACACAGATTCATCTCCACAGGTTTATGACTGAGAGAACCTCCTAATGCACTCCAAAAACCGATGGTACCGTACGTAAAAGAACCAACCAATGAAAATGGACCCGCATTAATTCCAAGTTCATTGTGCAAATCGCTGTATATTTTTTCTTTTGGTGAATTTTGTGCTGATAATATCTGGCAGAAACACAAAAGAACTGTGACCAGTAAAACAAGATGTTTTTTCATTTCGTATAAGATTTTTTGCTGATGCAAAAATACTAAATTGATTTCAAAAAAAGCATTTTTTTCAACTCTATTGTATCAATTTTATCAATTATAATGAGCTCATTAACTAATTTGCTCATTTGCTAATTATTTTGTATCTTTGCAAGTTAAAACTATTTTGCGGGCAAAGGCTCGCTTTTTACCATAAATATTTGACACTATGAATTTTATTGAAGAAATCATCGAGGAAGACTTACGGAACAACAAGAACGACGCCAAAGTACGGACCCGTTTCCCTCCCGAACCCAACGGATATTTGCACATCGGCCACGCCAAGGCTATCTGCATCGACTTCGGGATGGCGCAGAAATATGGCGGTACCACCAACCTGCGTTTCGATGACACCAACCCTGTGAAAGAGGATGTTGAATACGTTGATTCCATCCGCGAAGACATTCATTGGTTGGGCTTCCAGTGGGCCGAAGAACACTACGCCTCCGATTATTTCGAACAATTATACCAATGGGCAGAGCAGCTCATTCAGGAAGGACTGGCTTACGTTGACGACTCCACCCAGGAGGAAATCAGCGCCATGCGCGGTGTGCCCACCAAACCTGGCACTCCCAGTCCCTACCGTGACCGCAGTGTGGAGGAAAACCTCGACCTCTTCCGCCGTATGCGTGCCGGCGAATTTCCTGACGGCAGCAAGGTACTCCGTGCCAAAATCGACATGAGCTCGCCCAACATGCACATGCGCGACCCCATCATGTACCGCATCCTGCATGCTCACCATCACCGTACCGGCGACAAGTGGTGCATATACCCGATGTACGACTACGCCCACGGACAGAGCGACTCCATCGAGGGTATCACCCACTCCATCTGCACGTTGGAATTTGAGGTACACCGTCCACTGTACGATTGGTTCTGCGAAGCGCTGAAAATCCATCATCCGCAGCAGATTGAGTTCGCCCGACTTAACCTCAGCTACACCATTATGAGCAAGCGCAAGCTGATGCAGCTGGTGCAAGAAAAACACGTCATGGGCTGGGACGACCCGCGTATGCCCACCATCTGTGGTCTTCGCCGCCGCGGCTATACCCCACAGTCTATCCGCAACTTCGCTGAAACTGTCGGCGTGGCCAAGCGTGACAATATCATTGACGTTTCGTTGCTCGAGTTCTGTGCCCGCGAGGACCTCAACAAGGTGGCTACCCGTACCATGGCTGTGCTTGACCCTGTAAAATTAATCATCGACAACTATCCTGATGGACAAACCGAAGAAGTAGATGCTGTCAACAATCCTGAAGACCCCAATGCTGGCACCCGTAAACTGCCGTTTGGAAAAGAACTGTGGATTGAACGTGCCGACTTCAGAGAAGTGGCCGACAAGAAATTCTACCGTCTGACTATCGGCAGCGAAGTTCGTCTCAAATATGCTTACATCATCAAATGTACCCATATTGACAAGGATGCTGAAGGCAATATCACCGCTATCCATGTCACCTACGACCCGGAAACCAAGAGCGGCCTGCCATTGAGCAATCGCAAGGTGAAGGCTACCATCCACTGGGTAAACGTTAATCACGCACAGGAAGCCGAAGTAAGATTGTTTGAGCGACTGTTCAAAGTTCCTGCTCCGGACGATTGTGAGGAAGGCCAAACCTTTATCGACCATATCAACCCCGACTCACTGCATATCACCAAAGCATACGTCGAGGAGACCATCAACCTGAACAACAAAGCCGACTACTATCAGTTTGAGCGTACCGGCTATTTCTGCGTTGACAAAGACTCCACTGACGGACATTTGGTATTCAACAAGACTGTCAGCCTGAAACAATAAAAAGTGGCACAACTGCATTCTCTCACCGACTACGATACCAAGCTTCTTTTGGCCTTTTTAGAAGGGCTGAAAGGAGACAAGAAATTTTTGGACTTTCTGATTGCCAATAATTTCGCGGAATTGGCAGCTTTGGCCAATGCCATCAATTCCGATACCGAAGCCTTGGATTGGCTGCTCCGGAAAAGCAATTACCCTGAATTTGGTGTCTTGAGCAATGCCATCGACGGCGAAGAGAATGCCATTGAATGGCTAAAAAAATACCAGTGCGATTTTCTGCTGAAATTCGCACTGGCTTGCCGTAAAGATGACGAAGCCATCAAATGGTTCGCCGAACGGGATTTGAAGCTCTTCATCATGATCATCCAAAGAATCCACGAGATTTTATTGTTCCAATCTTGGGATTCTTCAGATGTTCATCGACGCAGATATTAGAAGCTATATCCAATACCCACACCCAACACTTCCTTAAACTGTACTCTCGGGCCTGTATTGCCGTTCTTGTCGGTAATCATGACTTGGTCGTAATACTTCAAAGAAGTCATCAAACTTACATTCAACACTTTCAGGAACTGATAGGAAATAGAGAAGTCCCAGTCCACATCGAAATTGCCGAATGGCTGTTTTTTATTGGTGTAAGGAGTAAATAACACCAGGGTTGACATCACGGTCAAATTCTTGTAAGTGTAGTTAACTTCAGCCTTGAAGGTCAAACCGAAATCTGCCTTGAAGGGTTTGCCTGTAGTGGTGTCAATACCATACGAATGGCGCATTCCATTGACTGTATAAGGCATTACGAAATCGTCTGAATTTCTTGTAGGCTGGGCCAAGCAAGTGGTGATACGGCCAGCCACAGGTGACAAATACAATGAGATAAACGGTTTCGGTTTCCAGTCGATACCGACAGAGAAATCGGAGTAAGAAGGTGACAGCCAGTTTGACACGTAGGTCGGCATATCATGCTCGCCCTTGTCAAATTTGGCATAATCAAAACCTCTGGCATACTGTGACTTGAAAGATGCCATAGCGGTCACGAACCAAGTTTTCTTGAACTCGAAACCATACTTGGTACTGAAGTCAATCTTATCGCTGGATTTTCTCCAGTTGGTCTTTTTCAGGATTGTCTCACCATCCTCTGCCAATACGGGACGTGCACCCATGGTGTACATCATACCCAATTCGGTAAGCAAATGCGCTTCCCATGAATGAAGACCTTTTTGATATGCCAGATTCAAGTTAGCGAAAATAACACCATTGGCATTGTTCTGACCACCAGCGGCCCAGTTAGTGAAAGAAGTCTGGGTAAGGTTCAAGCCAACCACACCTGTCAACTTCCAGTATTTCTGCCAGTTGGTAGAGTCTTTTGGCAGATTGGGATCCACATTCTTCTTCTTGAAAAGTTGGGATGTCTGTGGGGAGAATGTCTTGCCATAACCAATTCCGGCAGCATTCACCATGATTGCCGAAGCAATGAACAAACAGGTTAAAAGTAAAATTTTTCTCATAATAATAATATTTAGTTTAACGATTCATCTTATGATAAGCGCGCCACCAGCGTTCGGAAATCTTATCCTTGCAAGCAATTTCGTAATCCTTGCGAGAACAGGGCAGAAAATATTTCTGCTCTATATCTTTCTTGATATTGATAACAGGAACTATCACCCACCAGCGACCGGTTTTCTTACTGCAATAGAACTCCAGTTCATCCACCGACTCCGATACCGTGACGCTGTATCGATTGTACATGTTTTTGTCCTTAAAGGACGTGTCACCTTGGCGATGGATATATCCTTCCACAAAATACCAAAGGATATGTCCTATCAGCTGAGCGGTCTGAAAAGAGGTGTCAAGCGTAGGATCGTACTCGTAAATGCCGAAAGAGGACAGCTTGTCGCTCACGCCCGCAAAACGGGCAACCTGGCATATTTCCTCGCCATAGAAACCGTTGGCGGAAGCATTGGGATTACCTGGCGCGTCAGGACGACGAACAGCGGAAATATCAATACTCATCATTTCCGCATTACGGACTATCGGCTCTATTTCCTCCATATCCTTGCGCATCGTGCCCACCCTGTATGTTTCAAAATACAACTGGTTCATCAATTCAATGCTTTCCGGACTATTCATATAAGTCTGATAACCTATATTGGAATAATTGAGCAGATAATTGGGCTGTTGCAGGATAATCCTGTTCAGATAACGGTCAGAGCGGATGTCAGCATCTTCAGCCCCTAAATCGAAGCGGGAATCCACCGCCACAATATTCACCACCTGTTCCAACTTCTCGTAGGCTCTATAATTGGCAAAAGCCAAGTCGTTACCACCACCCAAAACAATCGGAATTATCTTATTTTCAATAAGATAAGCCAAAATATCCGACAACACTTGATAAGTATCCTCCACTGTTTTGCCGAGAATCAAATTGCCCATATCCACCACCTTCACGGCTTTTTCCCAGCGATACAGGCGATAGAACTGGCTTCGGATTTCATCCGGTGCCAGAGAGCATGAACTGTTATTGTATGCGTTGCGGGATTCCGGCACACCAATTACCGCGAACTCCACACCATTCAAATCCAGTTGGCCATCGGGATGAAAGAAACATACATTGCTGATCAGCAATGACGCGTCATAGCTTTCTTTTGGAAAACCTATGGCATTAAAGTCCACCGGGTCAAAATAGGGTGTTATATCCATCTTATTTTTTTCTTCTGTAAGAGGTTTTCTTTGCTGTTGGCGTGGTATTGTTGATAATCTCCATACAATCCTCGTATGAGAGGTTTTCAGCTATTCTTCCCTTCGGGATTTTGTAATTGTTGGTGCCATCCGTAATGTAGGCGCCATAGCGGCCATTCATCACCTTGACATTCTCATTTTCCTTATAATCCACCAAAACATTACGGGTTGCGGCGCCGTCAATGATTTCGGCGGCTTTCTCCAGGGTCATTTCAGATACCACGGTACCCTTGTCCAAAGTGATATTTTTGTCATCATATTTGAGGTATGGGCCATATCTGCCGGCTGCCACAAACACTTCTTTGCCATTGTGTTCACCCAACAAACGAGGAGCGTGCTCCTGATCGCCTTTCTTCTTCAGCTCTATCAGTTCCACAGCTCTCTCGTATGTAATATCCGTGGGCTCTTCAGTCTTGGGAATAGACACAAAATTGTTGTGGTATTTAACGTACGGACCGAATTTTCCGATACCGATAACGAGGGGATCACCTTCATAATCACCAAGTGTTTTGGGCAGTTTGAACAAATCGAGAGCCTCTTCGAGCGTGATACTCTCAATGGATTGGGTTTTCTTCATACGGGCATAACGCGGTTTCTCATCCTCGTAATTCTCGCCAATCTGTACCATCGGACCATATTTGCCCAATTTGGCATATACGTTGGCATTGGTTTTCGGGTCAGCACCCAACAAACGCTCACCGCTGGCTTTGGTTGAGTATGTAATGGCATCTTCAATGGAATGATGGAAATCACCATAGAATTGATTAATCATCTCCTGCCACTTGATTTTGCCCTCGGCGATATCATCAAATTCTTTCTCCACATTGGCGGTAAAGCCATAGTCCATGATCTCATCGAAATTATCTTGCAAATAATCGTTCACCACGATACCTATGTCAGTAGGGAAGATTTTGTCTTTCTCATAACCATATTTTTCTTTCTTGACAGACTCGTGCACACTGCCGTTTTTCAGTTTCAGCTGCATATAGTCCCTTTCCGATCCCGGGCGTGTCTCTTTCACCACATACTCACGTTTCAGAATAGTGGAAATTGTAGGTGCGAATGTTGAAGGACGACCGATACCCAGTTCCTCCAATTTCTTTACCAGACTGGCTTCGGTATATCTTACTGGAGGTTGTGAGAACTTCTGTGTTGCGACAATTTCCGCCGCTTTCACATTCTCGCCCACAGCCAAGGTTGGCAACCAGCCTTTTACTTCCTCATCCTCCTCGTCTTTGGATTCGATATACACTTTCAAGAAACCATGGAACAGGATTACTTCACCAGTCACAACGAATTTTTCGGGACGGTTGGATACAGGAATAGTGATGACGGTTTTCTCAGTTTGCGCGTCACTCATCTGTGAGGCGATGGTACGTTTCCAAATCAGCTCATACAAACGTTTGGCAAAGGTGTCGCCAGGGATAGTATGGTTGCTCATGGATGTAGGACGGATAGCCTCGTGAGCTTCCTGGGCACCCTTGATTTTATTAGCATATTTGCGCGGATGAGAGTATTCCTCGCCATACTGCTTAATGATTTCTTCCTTAGCGCCTTGGATAGCGAAATCGGACAGGTTGACCGAGTCGGTTCTCATGTAGGTAATATAACCCTGCTCATACAACTGCTGGGCAATCACCATGGTTTTGCTGACAGAGAAACCTAATTTACGGGAGGCCTCCTGCTGCAGGGTGGATGTGGTGAACGGGGCTGCTGGCACCTTTTTGCCCGGATTTTTCTCCACCGCACTGATAGAGTATGTGGCAGTCTTGCAATCTTCCAGGAAAGCCAAGGTTTTCTCCTTATCATTGAAACGGGTATCCAATTCGGCCTCAAACTCATTCTTGTTGTCCTTCTCGGAGAAGAAATTACCTGTGACACGATAAGCGGAAGTGGTTTTGAAATTCTTGATTTCATGCTCTCTCTCCACAATCAGCTTAACAGCCACAGATTGCACACGTCCGGCAGAAAGTTGGGGTTTCACCTTGCGCCAAAGGACTGGCGATAATTCAAAACCTACCAAGCGGTCGAGAATACGACGGGCCTGCTGGGCGTTGACCAAATCCACATCCAGTTGGCGCGGATTAGCCAAAGCTCTTTCAATAGCCGGCTTGGTGATTTCATGAAATACAATACGTTTGGTCTTGGCAGGGGCGATATCTGCCACTTCCATCAGATGCCACGAGATTGCTTCGCCCTCGCGGTCATCATCGGTAGCAAGCCAGACAGTGTCTGCCTCGTTGGCCAATTTCTTGATGTCTTGTATCAATTTCTTCTTGTCGTCAAGAATTTCGTACTTGGGCTGAAATCCCTTGGGGATGTCAATTCCCAAATCTTTTTGCGGCAGGTCGCGGACATGTCCCTTGCTGGACACAACCGTAAAGTCCTTTCCGATAAACTTTTGGATAGTCTTGGCTTTTGCCGGAGACTCAACAATGATCAAATCCTTGCTCATCTTTTTCCTCCTATTTAATAGTATATATTAATATGTATTATCAAAAAATTTGCGGCGGCAAAAATACATTTTTTTTTTCAGTTGAAGGATGATGAGGAAATTTTTTCTTTGACTTTTCCATCAAATGAAAATCCACGGGAAAAAGTGCCAATCCTTAAACACACAAAAAACGCGGTAAACCAGACAAATTAGTTTGCTTCACATATCCCGTTTTTTCTTATTTTTGCACAATTAAAAATTGCCAATCACTATGAGAAAAAAAGTTGATTTTCTGGTTATCGGATCAGGCGTCGCGGGACTGTGCTTCGCCTTGAAAGCCGCCAACTACGGCAAAGTCTGCATGGTCACCAAAGCCAAGGTTGACGACACCTCCACTAAATACGCCCAAGGCGGCATCGCCGCCGTGGTTTACCAACCCGACACCTACGAAAAACATATACAAGACACCATGATTGCCGGTGATGAGCTGTCAGACCGCCACATCGTGGAACTCACCATCCGCGAATCCACTGCCCGGGTTATGGAATTAGTGGAATGGGGTGTGGACTTCGACAAGACCAAAAGCGGCAAGTTCGCCTTGGCCAAAGAAGGTGGACACTCCGAATTCCGTGTGCTGCACCATAAGGACATCACCGGACTGGAGATTGAGGAAAAGCTGATTATTGCTGCCAAGCAGCATCCCAATATCGAGATTCTGGAAAATCATCTGGCCATCGAAATCATTACCCAGCACCATCTGGGTATCGAGGTAAGTCGCCGTACACCTGACATCACATGCTACGGCGCCTACGTGTATAACCCCAACACCAACAAGGTGCAGACCATCTTGTCGCGTATCACCATGATGTGTACGGGCGGCATCGGCACCGTGTATGGCAACACCACCAACCCGACCATCGCCACGGGCGACGGCATCGCCATGGTGTATCGTGCCAAGGGTGCGGTCAATGGCATGGAGTTCGTGCAGTTCCACCCCACCTCACTCTACAATCCCAAAGAGTCTCCCTCGTTCCTTATCACCGAGGCACTACGTGGCGCTGGTGCTATCCTGAAAGATGAAAACGGTGTGGAATTCATGAGCAAGTACGACAAACGTGGTTCTCTGGCTCCGCGTGACATTGTGGCTCGCGCCATCGACAATGAAATGAAGCAGAAAGGCTGCGATCATGTCTATCTCGATGCCACCCATATCAGCAAAACCGAAATTTTCAACCATTTTCCAAATATCTACGCCAAATGTTTGAGCATCGGCGTGGACATCACCAAGGACATGATTCCTGTTGTACCCGCCGCCCACTATTCTTGTGGAGGCATCAAAGTCGATGAATGGGGCGAAAGTTCCATCATCAACCTGTTCAGCTCTGGAGAGTGTGCCTCAACGGGCTTGCATGGCGCCAACCGACTGGCTTCCAATTCTTTACTCGAAGCCTTGGTCTTCTCTCACCGTGCCTGCCTCAAAGCTGTAGAACGTTTCAAAGATATTGATTTCTGCGACGATGTGCCCGAATGGAACACCGAGGGCACCGTGCTCAACGAGGAAATGGTGCTGATTACCCAGTCACGCAAGGAGCTGCAGACCATCATGTGCAATTATGTTGGCATTGTCCGCTCCAATGTGCGTTTGCAAAGAGCCTTCGACCGCTTGGAAATTCTGTACCGCGAGACCGAGGACCTCTATAAGAAGTCCATCCTGATTCCTGAAATCTGCGAATTGCGTAATATGATCAATATCGGCTACCTGATTATCAAGCACGCCATGAACCGCCACGAAAGCCGCGGTTTGCACTATTCATTGGATTATCAAGGCCATCGCGACGAATCGCAAAGCACACATGACCTTTTATAGGGGTCAGGAATTAGGGATCAGGAATCAGGGGTCAGGGGTCAGAATTCATATACTGATTCTATTAACTATTAACTAATAACTAACCACTAACCACTGACCACTGACCACTAACCACTGACCACTAACCACTGACCACTAACCACTGACCACTGACCACTGACCACTAACCACTGACCACTAACCACTAACCACTGACCACTGACCACTATCCACTAACCACTGACCACTAACCACTGACACCTGTAACCTATTCCCTCGGTGGTTCTGAAGTTTGTGGTTTCAGCTCTTTTCTCCCTATAAAGCGAAGCACTTCTCCCTCTGCATCTTTCAGGAAAAGTGTATCTTTTCTGATTTCGTACTTTTTGAACTCGGCATGCAACCCTTGCATAAAGAGTTTCTCAATCTTCATGTTCTGGCACAATCTCTTGGTGGCACCCTCAAATTCCATTTTGATTCTGTCTTTTCGGTATGTGTAGTTGCCGAAAAAGCTGTTGCAGCCCAAATTACCCGAATAACGTCCGTCTTTTTCAAACACCACATAGGGAGTAATATAGGATTTAGGAATATTTTCCCCCTTCACATGGGTAAGTATCCAATAAGTTTCTGTCAAAGGCATATTCTGGGCCATTGCAGCTTTTTTCTTTGCTGTCACACAAGATGTTATGCCTGCTATCAAACAAACAACAAGCATGAAGACAAGCATGTAATAAATACTATTATCTTTCATTCTTGATTTAAGTTTTGTTCATCATTGTAATAAGTTTCATTCACCTGGTTGATATAGTTCAACAGGTCAGCCTTGCCACGGCTATCCACAGCTGAGCATACAAAGAACGGTGGCAGGTCTTCCCAGGTCTCCATCAACTTGCGGCAGAAATTTCTGACACTGACGGCCCCTTTTGTTTTGCCAATCTTATCGGCCTTGGTGAAGATCAACGAGAATGGCATATTTTTTTCTCCCAGTTTATTGATGAAATCTATGTCAATCTCTTGTGGTTCATGACGGATATCCACCAACACAAACACCAGCTGCAAATTCTTACGGTGTTGCAAATAATTATCAATCATCTTCACCCATTTTTCGCGCATGGTTTTGGAGATTGAGGCGTAACCATAACCGGGAAGGTCAACCAGATACCATCTGCTATCAACTTTGAAATGATTGATAGTCTGTGTTTTACCTGGTTTCGAAGAGGTTTTTGCCAAAGATTTATTATCTGCCAACATGTTGATCAATGATGATTTTCCGACATTGGAGCGTCCAATAAACGCAAACTCCGGAAGTTTGTCCTTCGGGCATTTTCTCCAGTCTGTTTCCGACTGTAAAAACTTGATGTTCTTAATCTGATAATCCATAAATGTGCTTTTATTTTGAGAAACTTTTGATATGTCTTTCTTTTTTGTTTTCGTAAATATCAGGAATATGAATGGTGATTGCCAGCTCTTCTACCTCTCCGAAACTCGGATTGTCGGATATGCCATAATACTTCAAAGAGGGGGATATAGACATGTAAGATTTGATGAGGGGAGGTATTACGGCACCCATGGCACGGACCCGTTTTTTCAAAATCGACAAGCTGTCGCTCAATGTTTTCTCCTTATATATCGCATTATTCTTCTTGTTCATTTTCTTTGAGCGGTCCGAGGAATGAATCGGTTTGATAAGATTTTCGTCGCCCTTGAAATAGCGTTTCAGAAAATCCAATATCAGTCGCCTTGCCAAGCGGCTGTATGTATTATACATGGTCATCTTGCCGAAGAAATACTCAATCTCAGGATATTTGACAGCAATGGCACCTAATCCGTCCCAGATATTATCCAAGGCAAACAGTCCTTTGCGGGGATCCGCCGACACTTGGTATTTGGGTTGCACAAAGCTACGTCCCAGTTCGATAGTGCGAGGCCAGTACTCTTCAATAAATTGCGGCGACAGTTCAAACAATTCCGAAGTGGCGGTATGCGGATAGCCATGCTCGTCTGTACGGGCATCCTTACCCAGCACAAAACGATAGGCGCTCACTATCTCCTCCTCTTCCGGATTCCATACTATCAATTGTTTCCAAGCATTAGGGCCTTCATCGAACTCGTCAAGGTCAAGCTCTTTGCCAGTGCCGCCACCCGCTGCCCTGAAGGTCAACTCACGCAATCTTCCTATCTCCCTAAGCACATTCGGCGAGTCATGGGCATCCACCATATAAATGTGATTGCTAAGCGCATTGGTCTTCCTCAAGAACTTGTCCTCTGTAAGCTCCTGCTTCAAAACACTGACCGGTATGGGACTGATAATGCTCTTCATGCCTTTATTTCTTGAGTGAATAAACCTTTTCTTTCAACCAAGCCGCCCACTCCTTGTCATTTTTTGAATCATCAAAATGATGATAGGAAATCGGCTCCCCGAAAGTGATTTCAAGATGCGATTTCTTCTTTTTCATCATCTCGCGAGGCAATAGTACCATTTCCAAATTCGATTTGACGCCAATTTTTTCCCTCAGATTTGCTACATTATAGAACAGATTCGAGTTTCTTGCCCCAAAATAGCAAGGGATAATGTCCCTTTGTGTCTGTTTAGCCTTAGTGATGATGGTTTTCTTCCATTCCAGATCCTGGACCACACCTTTCTTTTTGCGGGAACACAGTCCTGCCGGAAAATACAGCACCAGATTGTCCGACTCGAAAGCCTCGTTGAACATCCTACGGGCCTCTTCACCTGTTCTGCCATGCTTGTTGATCGGGACGAAAATCTCGCGCATCGGCTCTACATAGTACAGCAGGTCGTTAACGGGAAACTTGATATCCTGACGGTATCGGCCACACACGCTGATGAGCGTCATCCCGTCCAAACCGCCCAGCGGATGGTTGGAAGCGATAATATAGCGACCCGTACGGGGAATGTTCTCCTCATGATGAATCTCCAGTTCATTGTCCAAATAGTCAATGACAGCATTGGTGAAGCCCAAGGATGACAGGTGACCATGCTCACGGAGAAGCATATTCATCTCATCCTGGCAGATAAGGCGTTCCACCCAGCGTATGACAAAAGAGGGGATTTTCTTGTAAAGTCCCGGATTCTTGTCCTGCAAAGCCTTTGCCACACTCAGTTGCATCATATTCAATTTTTTATCTGCCAGAAAGCCACTGGTTAGGATTCAGATAGGTACTGTTTTTCCAGACCTCGAAATGAAGTTCGTAAGTATTGTTGGTCGTTGATTTGGCTACTGTTCCCACTGTTTGCTTCGTATTCACCTTATCACCTTTCTTCACATTGACAGAAGCGAGGTTCTGATACACGGAAAGGTATTCTCCATGGCGTATCATCAGCACTTTGGTACCCATCACATCGAGAATACCGGTAACCTCTCCTTGGAAGACCGCCCTGACAGGGGTATTAGGTTCCACCAGAATGTCGATACCACGGTTTTCAATCATGACAGAAGGCACATCGGGATGCGGATAGCTGCCGAAATCGCCTACTTTAGCACCTTTCGCCACAGGCCATGGCAGTTTGCCCTTATTGTTGACGAAGGAATTGCTCACCAGCTGCTCATCGGGAGTCAGCACTATAGCATTACCAGATGCCGGTTTGGAGCTTCCCGAAGAAGCGTTGGCCTTGTTTGCCTTGGATTTTGCAGCCTTGGCGGCCTCCTCGGCTTTTTTCTTGTTGGCGGCCACAATCTCAGCCTCAATGGCTTTCTTGATAGCTATATCCAACTCTTTTCTCTTTTTTTGTTTTTCCTGCAAGGTGCTGGCCAGCTGCTTCTCCTTCTGTTTCAATTCCTGTGCCTTTTTGGTGGTCTCGGTCCTGTCAATCTCCAGTTTCTTTATTTCCACTTCTTTCCCTTCCAACAACGCCAATTTCTCCGCTTTCAACTGCACAATCTCCTCATTTTTCTTTTTGATTTCCTCCTGGGTTTTCTCTATTTGATCAACCTGGTGTTTCACATTGTTGGCGAAAACAGAATAATATTTCACACGGCGGAACATCTGCGAGAAATTGTCCGACGAAAGCAGGAAGGTCACCTTGTCTATCAGCTTCCTGTTTTTATATGCGAGATACACCACCCTTGAATAATCAGACTTCATGTATTCGAGCTTTTTATTCAGATCCTGTGACAACTTGATATTCTGTGCCAATTCCTCCTCCAACTCGAAAATTTCAGTGTTCAGGGTTGTGATCAAAGCCTCACGGTTGGAAATCTGCTGACGCAACACACTGATTTGCTGCAAAGAGGCATTCTTGTTTTTCTCAGTTTGCTTCAGCAATTTCTGAGTATTGGCGATTTCTGTCTCAATTTTTTTCTTGTCATTTTTCAGTTTTGCGCTCTTCGACTGCGAGAAAGCGTCGAGAGGAACACACAGCATTGCCACTGCCAGCAGGACAATGGAGACAAAGCTAATTCTGGTTTTATATGATTTCATCGCTATTAATTTTACAACTTATACAATAACTTACAAAAATAAAAGTATATTGTTCACAAATTTTACTATAAGTATAGTATTTATACACAGGGAAATGTTGAAGAATGTGCCAATGAGACAATGTGCTAATGTGCAAATTGAAATTAGCAAATGAGGGAATTGGGGGAGTCTCTCTGCGTTCAAGGGGATACTTTTTTATTTATGGACTAAAACTATGGGGGCAACAGCGTCCCGCAGTTGCAATGAAAGCACCATCATATCTATCACAATAATTTGAAGTTATTATCGTTTGCATATAAAAACAAAATTCACCATGAAAAAGAGACAGAATATTTGCAGCTTTTTTCAAAAAAATATACCACAGATACATGCGAAAACCATTCATACACTATGCTTTTGCATGTTGATGCTAACGGTCCTTGCCGTCCAAGGCAATGGTGACCCTGTGGCCTTGCATTCCGCCATCACCCTGTCACGCACCCCCGTGGCGATGCAAATCCATGAGGTGCAATTGGTGGACGAATTCGTCACTTTTACCCCGCGCGACCGCTACATGGAAGTAAATGTGCGCTACCTGCTGCACAACCACTCCGACCGTTCGTTTGAAAAGCTGCCCTACGGTTTCCCTATCGACTACTTTGGCAGTGGCTCTGCCAAATGGGAGAGCTTGGACGATGTGAGCGAATCACAACAGGAAACCGGCTGGCGTGACAGCTACATCCAGAATGTGAGTTTCACGCTTGGAGGAGTTCAGCTGTCCTGGCAGTGCTCACGAGATAGCATTATCGTTCCTCGTCAGAAAAAATTCTCATTTGACGCTTTTCTTGATGTAATGCCAGACAGTGCGGACACCTACAGCCAGCGGATTATTGACAGTTTGTATGCCCTATACGGAGGAGAGGAACTCTACACTTATACCAAGCCCATCTCGCGCCGCTGGTATTACACCTACCTGAACATACCAGCACAGAGTTATGTGGTGCTTGAAGTGCACTACACCGTAGAATGCGCCCTTTCGGAAGGAGCATATTACCGCAAGTTCAACCTGCTGGAATACATACCCAACTATTACTGGGAATTGCGTTTTCAATACGACTTCTCACCGGCCGCTTACTGGGGCAACGGACATGCCGACCATTTCACCGCCACCCTCGACACCACAGGCATACGCATTCTCAACGACCAACGCTGGCTCCGTGCACAGGACTGCCGTGCAAATGGCATACAAGGCTTGCCCATGCAGCGAAAGGGTCAGCTATATCAGTATGAAACACAACACTTTGACTTAGCAGCAACCAAGCCTTTCGTGCTTGACTATAAACTCACCCAAGCTCCACACCAGTCTTTGGACCGATTACTGAACCATCGTATTCCCTCCTCTGAATACACTATCGAGGTAAGCGGAGCAGACAAGAAATACCCTGCCGCCAACCTCAGCGATCTCAACCCCGCAACAGCCACAGTGCTGAAACCAAACCAAAACGACTCCATCTATATCACCATCCGTTTTCACAAGCCCACGGCACTTGAGGGAATGCTGTTGCTGAACGGTTACACCAAAAATGCCGAGACCTATCGCAACAATTCACGTATTGACAGTCTATACGTTTTTGGATCAAAATTTTATGTTTATGAAATTGACGGCAAAAAAGAAACAAGTCGGTACAATAATGGCCGTTACGATATGCTCTTTGGTGAAAAAGAGTGGATAAAAAAATATACGGACTATAAAATATTGCCAGGGAAATATACCGGACATTCCCCAAAAAACTTTGATTGGCAGTCTCTGGTGGACAATGCCATGATGCTGGGTCTCAGCGATGGTCCCTGGGGCGACACCTGCCACGAAGAAATCCGCATTATCATCACTGCCGCTGCCAAAGGCCTCAAATACGACGACCTCTGCGTATCGGAGATTATTCTGGTTGGGAAGTGATATTGTAAATCACAACGTTTTTACAGAATATGAGATTACAGGTGTACGGGATTGTAAGATTTTCTGTACTTTTGCAAATTACAATTGTCAAAATACAAAAGCACATGAATCAACACTATATACCTCCCAAATGCCTGATATTCTTCAGTTTTTTCTTGTTTCTTGTCCTCTCCGTCTCCGCTCAGGAGATGCTTGTAGGCAGCTACAACATACGCTATAAGAACTGGAACGACAGTGTGCAGGGCAATATGTGGTCGAAGCGCTGCCAGGTGATCTGCGACCAGGTCAACTTCATGGCCCCCGTCATTTTCGGCACCCAGGAGGTGCTGTACAGCCAGCTCCTTGACATGCACAAAGCGTTGGACGGCTACGACTATATCGGCATAGGGCGCGATGATGGCAAGCACGGCGGTGAACACGATGCCATCTTTTACAAAAAAGACAAACTCCAACTCCTTGACCACGGCGACTTCTGGCTCAACGAGACGCCCGACAAGCCCGCTTTGGGTTGGGACGCAGCCTGCATCCGTATATGCACTTGGGGCAAGTTCTCAGTGAAGAACGCACAGAACGACGCTGGCGACAAGCAGTCCAACAACCACCATGAAAACGCCAGAACCTTTTACTATTTCAACCTTCACATGGACCATGTAGGCGTGGTAGCCCGGCGCGAGGCAGCCAAGTTAGTGGTAAAACGCATCAAAGAGATGACCAACGGCCTTCCCGTCATCCTTACCGGCGATTTCAATGTGGACCAAAACGATGAAATATACACCATCTTCACCCAGTCAGGATTACTGAAAGACTCATACGATGCCGCCCGCATACGCTTTGCGGAAAACGGCACCTTCAACGCATACAAAACAGAATACTTCACCCAGAGCCGTATCGACCATGTGTTTGTGTCGCCTTCCACACAGGTGGAGGCTTACGGTGTGCTCACCGACAGCTATTGGACCCCCAACGAACGCTCGGATGAGAGTCGGAAGTCCTTTGACGCACCACAGGAAATCTCCTTCAGTCCCTATACCCGCCGCAATTCCTCGGATCATTATCCTGTATTCGTGAGATTGAAATTTTGATTTCAAATGGGGCATTCCATAGAATTCAAAATCACTACCCCGGCCTTCGGCCACCCCTTCTAAAAGAAGGGGAATTTTATCTCCCCTCGAGCGAAGCGAGACTCCCCCTTCATGCGCAGCATGACTCCCCCAATTCAATTTTCACATTTACCAATTTGCTAATTATCATTGGCACATTAGCACATTGTTAATTAGCACATTAAAAATTTCACTACCTTTGCAAACTGAAATTTTGAGCCTTAAAAGGACATAAAACACTGTGGGAGAGAAAACTAAAAAAATCAGGACTGTAATTCGCCGGCAGAATTCCCGCCGAAAGGCCACCTTGCGTGCCTTGAAATGGCGGCGCGACAAGTTTAACCGGCGACTGCGCGAACAGGTCAACGACCTGCTGATTGTGCGACATCTGCCCAAATTTCTCAAGCCAAGAAAGCACAGCCAAACGGAAGGACAGCCCAAAAGTGAGTATGTGAGAGGCCTACTGCTGGGCAAGTCTATCGGTTTAGGTTATGTGCCCGTGTCTTTCACTTTCGGTTTGGTGGCTGTGCAGATGGGCTTCGATCCTTGGGTAGCTGTTTTCATCTCACTCACCAATCTGGCTTCCGCAGGCCAGTTCGCCGGAATCCGCATGATTGCCGGTGGTGCACCTGCCATCGAGTTGGCCATGACCACCCTTGTGGTCAATATCCGTTACTTCCTGATGAGCCTCTCGCTCACCCAGAAGATAGACAGCAAACTGCCCACTTGGAAACGTTGCATTATGGCCTTTGGCGTCACCGATGAGATATTCGCCTTGGCGGCCATGGAAAAAGAGGATGTCAGCTTCCCCTTCTTCGGAGGGCTGATGACCTGCCCCATTGTGGGATGGACTTTAGGGACCGTGCTTGGCGCTTTCGCCGCCGAGCTGATGCCGCCCTTGGTACAGGCATGCATGGGCATCGCCTTGTACTGCATGTTCATCGCCATCATCGTGCCGCCATCAAGAAGCAACAAAAAGATATTCTACTCCATCGTGATAGCCTCGGCCCTGTCATGCATGTTCAAATACGTGCCGGGCATCAACCGGATCTCACAAAACGGAGGCGGCTGGTCACTCATCATTTCCGCCATCGCCGCAGCCGCATTATGTGCCACCTTCTTCAAGACCGAGGATGTGGAAGAAACTGAAAGAAAGGAGGTCGCACGATGAGTCTGTTCACTTTCTCCACCGCAGGCATCATGCTGGCCGTCATGGCCCTCACCACCTACGCCATCAGGGTAACCCCCATGGCAATCTTCCACCGCAAGTTAGAGAACCGCTGGTTTAAGGACTTCATGTTCTACATACCCTTCTGCGTGTTGGCCGCCATGACCTTCCCCGATGTGATCTATTCCACCAAGAGTTTGACCTCTGGCATTGTGGCCACCGTAGTTGCCCTCATCATGTCGTGGCGCAAGCGCGACCTGCTCACCGTCGCCATCGGTGCCGTCGCCGCCGCCGTGCTCGTCGAGTACCTGAAGATGGTAGCATTCTAGCAATTAATAATTTACAATTAATAATTAATAGTTATGGAATAATGCCAAGACACTAAAGGATTGGCACCTCAGTACTGATTTGAATTCAGAATTCAAAATTCAGAATTCATTATCCGTACAATATTTCAGTTGAATTTTGAACTTTGAATTCTAAATTTAATACTGACACCTAACCCCTGACACCTAACCCCTGAATTAACATTCCCCTGTGGACAGCATCACGGCCTTCTGGCCGTTTTTTTGTTGATAACTTCCTATTTTTTCCGAAAATTTCCTTTTTTTTCCAAAATTCTCCGAAAATCAACAACAAACTGTGGAAAATTTTGGAATATTTTCCATATATTTCTTTTAAATATCTGATAATTAAGTGTTTATACAAAACATCAATTTTTAAAATTTATATGCTGAAAATCAATATTTTAAATAAAATAAAACCAGCACTGAAAAAAATTGCCATTTTTTTCCATGTTGATTTTCAGTAAATTACGATAAAAACATGATATTTTTCGACCAAAATCAGAAAATTGTGGAAAAAGCATTAAAAAAATATCTATCTTTGCAACGAATAATACCAAAGAAACATGTCAGGATTCGATTACGGTTATTGGGAAGTTGCCATCGAGAAGCATGGGCGTATCAAACTGCCGACCATGCTGCTGAAGGCATTGGACGAGGACGACCGTAAGAGTTTTGTGGTGACCCCCGGTTTCGGCAACCATGTGGCCCTGTGGACCATGAAGGCCTATCAGAAACAAATCGACTACCTCAACTCTTTGGACAGAAACATCATAGCAATAAAGAAATACCGCAACGCATTTCTTACGCGCAATACCTTTGTGGAATGCGACTCACAAGACCGTCTCGTCATCCCGAAACCATTCATGGAAATGTATAACATTGAACGTGAAGTAGTTCTATTGTTAGACAATGGCAAAATCGAGTTATGGAACAGCGAAGAGTACCACAAAGAGTTCGACATGACACCTGAAGAACTGAACAAGTTGAACGAAGCCATCCATCTTGGCCAATTTAATACTGCGCGAAAGGAGGAAACCAATGAGTTACCATAACCCTGTCCTCCTCGCTGAATCTGTCAAACAATTAGTCACCAACCCTTCTGGTTTATATATCGATGTCACCTTCGGCGGTGGCGGCCACTCACGGAAAATTTTGGAAAACCTTGATTCAGAAGGTCGCTTGCTGGCCTTCGACCAAGACCCAGACGCCTCTAACAACGCTATCGACGACGAACGTTTCCAATTTGTTCCAAGCAACTTCCGCCACCTAAAAAAATTCGCCCAATACTACAAATTCTGCCCTGCCGACGGCATTCTCGCGGACCTCGGCGTGTCCTCCTACCAGTTCGACACCGCGGAACGTGGCTTCTCACACCGCTTCGACGGCGACCTGGACATGCGTATGAACAAACAAAAAGGCATTTCCGCCCGCGAGATCATCAACGGCTACTCCCCTGAAAGATTGGCTTCCATCTTTTACACCTATGGGGAATTGTCCAACGGCAAACAACTTGCCCGACAAATAGCCGGCGAACGTGAAAAAGCCACCATCGACACCACTGGCCAGCTGGTCAATGCCGTCACCCCACTGCTGCCAAAAGGCAAGGAAAACAAAGTGCTGTCACAGCTTTTCCAAGCCATCAGAATCGAGGTAAACGATGAGATGACCGTGTTGAAAGAATTTCTGAGCCAAACCGTGGATTGTCTGAAACCCGGCGGACGCTTAGTGATAATCGCCTACCACTCGTTGGAAGACCGCTTGGTCAAGAACTTCATGCGTTCCGGCAAATTCGAGGGCGAGGCCGACAAGGATTTCTTCGGAAATCCGCTCACCCCCTTCACCCTGGTCACACGCAAAGCCATCGTGCCCGACGACAACGAAATCGCTCTTAACCCACGCGCCCGTAGTGCAAAATTACGTGTGGCGGAGAAAAAATAACAACAAACATGATAAGCACCAGCAAACAGGAACCCAAACAAGCCAAAGCCAAAGGCGACAGCTTCTGGAAGCAACTGCTTTCCGGCGATTTCCTGTTTGCCAAAGAAACCATTCGCTGGTACCCTTATCTGGCCTTCGTATTCATACTGCTGGTCCTGACTGTCATCAATGAGCATTCAATGGATGCCAAAAGACATCGCATCAAACAGTTGGAAACAGAATACAAACAGACCATCAGCTTGCTGAAACACAACAACCAGTACATCCTCTACGATGAGAACCAGAAACTGATTCAAAAGCTGAACGACAGAGGTTTTGAAAAAAACGACAAACATATATACAAAATAGTAATTCAAAGACCGAAAGAAAATGCAGACTAACGAAGGAACTGAAAACAAGCGTTTCTCGGCAAAGATGGGAGTTATCTTCCTCTTTGTGCTTTTGCTGGGCTTAGGCTGCTTCGGCAAAATTCTGCATTTGGTCATCTTCCAACGTTCACTCTACAGCGGCACCTCCGCCAAATGCCTCGACAAGACCCAGGATGGATGGGAAGAAAGCCCTCTGGCCCAAGACAAGAATTGCGACTGTTACATGGTGGCCAACAACGTGCGCCCTGTTCGAGGTGAAATCTATGATGACCATAACCGCGTCCTGGTCAGCAATGTGACCGTTTTCGACCTCACCCTCGATGGAAAAGAATTCGGCAAAAAAGATACCATTTATGTTCACTCCGCCGCCAAACTGAACAAACTCGTTGACTTGTTGAGCGCGGAATTCTATCAGCATTTCAAAAACAAGTTCCCCAACTACAACCAAGAATATTACCACCGCAAATTCACCACTGCCCTGGTAGATCATCGGAACGCTCTTATCCTGCAATCCAACGAAAGCAATGAACACAAATGGATTACTTCCGAAGACACAGCCTTCATCAATCACCTGCCAATGTTCTCCGAGAAACCCTGCAAACGCTGTGTCAACTACACCTATCATACAGTCCGCATCAATCCATACGGAGACCTGGCCAAGCGAACCTTAGGCATGAACATCGGCGACCGCCAATATGGAATGGAATACTATTTTGACAAACAGCTGGCTGGCATCGAAGGCTCACGCAAGTATCTGTATGTCAACAAAGCACGACTTCCCTTAGATGACTATGTTGAACCTGTTGACGGCTATGACCTGCATACCACATTGAATCTCGAAATCCAGAATATTGTTCATAATGAATTGAATGCCAAATTAATAGAATGGAATGCCGACTGGGGTTGTGCCGTGGTCATGGAAACGAAGACTGGTGAAATCAAGGCCCTCTGCAACTTGCGCCGCGCCAACAAAGAAGGCACCAAATACACCGAAAGCGACGAGTATGTGCTGAACAAGATGGTGGAACCCGGCTCCACTTTCAAAATCGCCTCCGCTCTCGCCTTTTTGGAAAAAAAACATGGCGATGACAACCAAACCTATCCCATACTGTATCACGAGTTCAAAAGAGAAAGCAAGGATGGCAGCAAAACTTACAAGTATGTCAAGTTTGATGAAAGAGGCAAAAACGAAGACAAAGGCTATCCTATAGATATTATCCAGCGTTCATCCAATGTGGGTATCGCCTCCATGATTTTCGACGCCTTCGGAAAGGAAAACTACAAAGGCTATCTGAATAAAATCGACCAATTATACATCACGACCTCTTTCTCTACACAATTAGGCAAAATCCAAGCCCCCAACATCAAGCGCAACGCCAAAGATTTCCACACTTACTACAATACATGTTTCGGTGCCGGTTTCACCATGACACCCATTCAGACTCTGGTATATTACAATGCTATCGCCAACAATGGCAAGATGATTGCTCCCCTTTTCGTCAAATACGTGACTAAAGCCCACGAAACCGAACCCATACAGACTTTCGAAGCGGAGGTCATCAACGAGCAAATCTGCAGTCCCATAACCATCAAAAAGGCAAAAAGTTATTTGGAAGCCGTCGTCACGGGAGAGCACGGAACAGCCAGAAACTACCGCATTCCCAACCTCAGCTTCGCTGGCAAAACCGGCACCCGCGACATTTGGGACGAAAACATCAAAGCCTACAACTACAGCAAAAACAGCATCTCTTTCTGCGGCTATTTCCCCGCTGAAGACCCACAATACACCTGCTTGGTTTTCATGTACAACGTGTCGAAAAAAAGCTCCATCGCCGTTGATGTCTTTGCCCGTATCGCACGTAACATCATGAACACCACCAATTTCGGAGCCTTGCAGAATGTCAACCGCGAACACGGCACCAAACTGCCCAAAACCCATGTGGTCAATTCAGAACAGTACAAGCTCATCATGGAAAGTCTGGGCATCGCCTATCCTTCCAGTCAAATGCCCACCCCTTACGTAAACTCCGGATGGAGAGAGGACTACTCGATCATGCTGAAAGCGCCAAAATTCAAAAGCGGCGACAAATTGCCCGATGTGTCGGAAATGATCGCCTCAGACGCTGTCAGCGAACTGATACGTGCCGGTTATCAGGTTAAAATCAACGGTTACGGTGTAGTGAGACGCCAAGTGCTGGACAAATCCAGCAACACTGTGACTTTATATTTGGAATAGACAAAAAAACATAGCAATGAAAGACTTATCATTTTTATTGCAAAACATTGGTAAATACGAGATTACAGGAAGCATTGACCGCCAGGTGGAAGCCATCGCCTTCGATTCGCGCAAGGTGAATGCCGACCACCCAAACACACTTTTTGTGGCCCAACGCGGCACCCAAGTCGATGGACACAGCTTCATCGGCAAGGTGATTGAGCAAGGCGGACGCATGATTGTTTGTGAAGAGATACCCGAAACATGCGGCTGTACGACTCTGCCACAGGATATTACCTTCATTAAGGTGCCCAATAGCGACATAGCCCTTGGTCTCTTAGCCAGTGCATTCTACGATTTCCCCAGCCAAAAACTGCACTTGGTGGGTATTACTGGTACGAATGGCAAAACCACTACTGTAACACTGCTGTATCGTTTATTCCGCCAGATGGGCTACCCAACAGGTCTGATCTCCACCATTGAGAATCGTATTGAAGATACCGTTATCCCCACCAATCACACCACTCCCGATGCCATCGAGCTGAATGCTTTATTACATCAAATGGTGGAAACAGGCTGCCAATACTGTTTCATGGAAGTCAGCTCGCACGCCATCTGCCAGCACCGCATTGCCGGACTGCATTTTTCAGGCGGTATCTTCAGCAACATTACCCACGATCATTTAGACTACCACAAAACCTTCGCCGAATACATCAAAGCCAAGAAAAAATTCTTTGACGAGCTGCCCGAAACCGCTTTCGCTCTGACCAATATTGACGACAAGAACGGTTTGGTGATGACGCAGAACAGCAAGGCCAAAGTTCATACTTACAGTCTTCTGAAAGCGGCAGATTTCAAAGGTGTCGTTTCGGACAATGATTTCACGGGACTACAGATGACCATCAACGGACAAGAGGTCTATTTCAAACTCTGCGGACGTTTCAACGCCTACAATCTGCTGGCCATTTACGGTGCCGCCATCCTGTTAGGCATGAAAAGTGAGGAAGTGCTACCGCAAATGAGCGGCTTAGGCAGTGCGGCGGGACGTTTCCAGCTGATACGCAACAACGAAGGCGGCTCTGCCATTGTAGATTATGCCCATACGCCCGATGCCTTGAAAAATGTATTGTCCACCATCAACGACATCACCCAGCACAGCGCGAACATCATCACCGTGGTGGGCTGTGGCGGCGACCGCGACAAGCTGAAACGCCCCGAGATGGCCGCCATTGCCTGCGAACTCAGCGACAAAGTTATCCTCACCTCCGACAATCCCCGCACCGAGAAACCCGAAGACATCCTCAACGACATGCTCACGGGCGTTACCGCCGACCAGAAACGCAAAGTGCTGGTCATCGAGAACCGCCACGAGGCCATCAAAACCGCTTGTATGCTGATGCAAGGCAAAGATGTGCTCTTAGTCGCCGGCAAAGGCCACGAGAACTATCAGGAAATCAATCATGTGAAACACCACTTTGACGATACCGAAGAAATTAAAGCAAACTTCAATCTTTGAATTAAAAACTAAATATCATCATCTTGAATTTTGAACCAAAAAAACTACCCCGGCCTTCGGCCACCCGTTGAAGGTTACGCATCCTTCTCCTCCTCGCTCGGAAGAGCCCAAGCAAGTTTGGCACTCCTCTCGCTCCTTCGTCGAATCTAAAAGAAGGGAAATTTAAACTCCACTATTCACTAAAAAAAAAAAAAAAATAACCACTGACCAATAATCACTAACCCCTAATCACTGACCACTGACCCCTAACCCCTAAAACCTAACCCCTATGTTGTACTATCTTTTCGACTGGTTACAAGAACTTAATTTCCCCGGTGCGGGAATGTTCCAGTACATATCTTTCAGAGCAGCCTTCGCCATTGTGCTGTCACTCTTCATCTCGTTGATAATCGGCAAGAGTGTCATCAAGAAATTGCAGAAAGCCCAAATCGGGGAGACCATACGCGACCTCGGTCTTGAAGGACAGTTGCAGAAGAAAGGTACACCCACCATGGGCGGCATCATCATCATTGCCTCCATTCTCGTGCCGGTACTGCTGCTCACCAAGTTGGACAACATCTATATCATCCTGATGATTTTCACCACCGTATGGTTAGGCTGTCTGGGATTTGCCGACGATTACATCAAAGTGTTCAAGAAAAACAAAGAAGGTATCGCTGGCAAGAAGAAACTCATAGGGCAGATTATCTTGGGATTGATAGTGGGATTAGTCATGTGTTTTCATCCTGACGCGGTCATCAAAGAAAAAAGCAATGTGGGAAAACAATACGTGGAGACCGAGGAGGTTTTCAAGTTCGACAACGCTTCCCGCACCACAACCGCTTTCACCAACAGCCCTGCAGAACACTCCACAAAGACAACCATTCCTTTTGTCAAAAACAACGAGTTCGACTATGCCTGGCTGACCAACTGGACAGGTGACAAATCGGGCATACTCTCTTCCATCGTCTATATTCTCATCATCATATTCATCATTGCTGGTGTGTCTAATGGAGCCAACCTTACCGATGGTTTGGATGGTTTGGCGGCGGGCACCGCAGCAGTGATTGCTGTCGGCATAGCTATCTTAGCCTACGTATCGGGCAACAGCATCTTTGCCGACTACCTGAACATCATGTACATCCCCAATATCAGCGAGTTGGTAGTTTTTATCGCGGCTCTGATAGGAGCCTGCATTGGTTTTTACTGGTGGAACTGTTTCCCTGCCCAGGTGTTCATGGGTGACACCGGCAGTCTGACCTTGGGAGGTATCATCGCTGTTTCCTGCATTATCATCAGAAAAGAGCTGCTGATACCGATACTTTGCGGCATCTATCTCATGGAGTCCATCTCCGTCATCATCCAGGTCAGCTATTTCAAATATACCAAGAAGAAATATGGTGAGGGACGCCGGATTTTCCTGATGACACCCATCCATCACCATTACCAGAAAAAAGGCATGCACGAAGCCAAGATAGTGCAACGCTTCATTGTCATCGGCATCATGTTGGCAGTAATTTCAGTAGTAACATTAAAAGTAAGATAAGATATGGCAACACACAAAAACATCGGCTACAACGCCTTTCCCACAACCGACAATCGCAGCAGCATGGCCGCCGCATTGGCAGGCAAATTGCTCAACGCACGTAACGAAAGCTTGAACGACTCCATGTCCGACTTTGAGGGCAGCGCCAACAAATTAGAGCTGGTAAAAAGTATCGAGGGCATCGATTTCATCAACGATTCACGTTCCACCAATGTCAACGCTGTTTGGTTTGCTCTGGAGAGCATGACCAAACCCACCACTTGGATCATGAGCATTGAGGACCGCGACAGCATCAGCGACGACCTGCTCGATATTATCAGGGACAAAGTGAAACACATCGTCATCATGGGTGTTTACAAACCCGAGATCTTCGATTTCTTTGCCGAGCAGAATATTGCCGTGGATTTTACCATGAACATGGAAGACGCCGTACGCACCGCATACTATGCCGCTGCAGCAGGCGACGCCATTCTCTTCGCCCCCGGCACCACCAGCTTCGGCATGTACCGCACCTACCGTGAAAGAGGCGACAAGTTCAAAGAAGCCGTGGCACAGCTTTAAACGGGAAGACGTACACTGACGTGTACTCGTGGAGACGTGGAGACGTGGAGACGGTATCGTATAACCGAGTGAACGACTCCCCGAACGAACGAAGTGAGTGGCTCCCCGAGCGAATGTAATGAGCGTCTTGACGAACGAACGCTATTAGCAACTCCACGTCTTAACTCATAAACGATTAAACATGAATTTACGGGAGAAAATAAAGTTCAACGGCGACAAGGGCATCCTGGTCATCACCATTGTGTTGTCCCTGATATCTGTTTTCGCGGTACTCAGTTCCGCCAAATCCACCCATGTCTTCGTTCACCATCTCATCAACATAGCCCTTTGTTTTGCCGGCATGTTTGTCGCTTACAAAATCAACTACAGAGCGCTCTCCCGTTTGGCCATCATCTCCCTGGTACTTGCCGCCGTGCTTCTTTTCGTCACCCTTGTTTTCGGCAATGATGACCGACGAGGCATCAAGATAGGTCCCATGGAGATCCAAACCTTCTACTTTATCGGTTTCCTCGCTATCTTCTTTATTTCCAAATTTTTAGCAGTTCGTATCAACAATGAATCCGATATGACACTGCAAGATGTGTCAGGACTTTTTATCGTAGTGCTTCTATTTACCGGAGGCATGGCTCTCAGCAACATGTCCACTGCCATCATCTTTTTTGCCACCAGCTTGGCTATCATGTTTCTGGGCAATGTCAAAGCAAAACACCTGCTGCTTTTCTGCACGGTGGCGCTCTTTTTCGGTTCCATTTACCTGTTTGGCACCGACTCCGGCCGTTCCAGCACCTTCCGCCATCGCTGCCACTACTATCTTACCAACGACAACAGCGAAGGTTATGGCGACCAGATGATCAAGTCCAAAGCGGCCATTGCCCGTTCCGGACTGTTACCGGCAGGCCCCGGACAAGGTGTTATCAACAAGAATCTCCCCGAGAAAGACACCGACTACGTGTTCACTACCGTCACCGAAGAATTAGGTATCGGTGTCAGTTTGGTAATTTTGTTCTGTTACCTGATATTGTTTTACCGCTCTATTCTCATTGCCAGACGCGCCGAAGGCCCCTTCGGGATGCTGTTGGCCGTGGGTATCGGCTTTTGGTTCTGTTGTCAAGGACTGGTGCACATCGGCGTCAACTGCGGGCTCCTGCCCGCCACCGGACAGACACTGCCTTTCATCAGCCGCGGCGGTGCTTCCCTCCTCTTTGCCGGCATCGCCACCGGCGTGCTGCTCAATATCAGCAAACAAGAAGCGTAATCAATTAGCAAATTAGCAAATTAGTTAATTAGCAAATGATTTTTTAATTTGCCAACATGACAATTTATTTTGTCATTCCGAAAACTTTTTGTAAGTTTGCAGATTAATAATTTTAATCTGATAAACTATGGATAAATATATTGAAGAACGCGTGGCGTTGTGGCTGAATGACGACTACGATACCGACACAAAAGCCCAAATCAAAGAATATCTGCAAAACAACCCTGATGAGCTGACTGAGGCTTTCTACCGCGACCTGGAATTCGGCACAGGCGGACTGCGTGGCATCATGGGCGTGGGTACCAACCGCATGAACAAATACACGGTGGGTGCCGCCACCCAAGGCTTGGCCAACTACCTGAAACAGCAATTCCCCAACCAGGAAATCAGCGTGGCCATCGCCTTCGACTCGCGCAACAACAGCGCCTATTTCGCTGACATCACCGCCGACGTGCTCTCCGCCAATGGCATCACCTGCCACCTGTTCCCGGAATTGCGCCCCACCCCGGTGCTTTCTTTCGCCGTGCGCCATCTGCACTGCCAGTCGGGCGTGATGGTGACCGCCTCACACAACCCGAAAGAATATAACGGCTACAAGGTGTATTGGAATGATGGTGGACAATTGGTGCCCCCACACGACAAGAATGTCACTGCCGAGGTCAACAAAATCAAGTCGCTACACGATACCAAATGGCAGCGCAATCCCGACAAAGTGCATATCATCGACAGTAGCCTGGACGAGGCCTACTTGAAGTTAGTGCACGGTCTGTCGCTGCATCCTGAAGCCATTGCCGCCCAAAAGCAGCTGAAAATCATTTATACCCCTCTGCACGGAACGGGTATCACCATGGTGCCCAAAGCCCTGAAGATGTATGGTTTCGAGAACATCAGCATCGTTAAGGAACAAGCTATCAGCGACGGCAACTTCCCCACCGTGAAGTCACCCAATCCCGAGGAGAAAAGCGCCCTCATCATGTCTATCGCACAGGCAGAGGCCGAAAAAGCGGATTTGGTGTTAGCTACCGACCCCGATGCCGACCGTGTGGGTATCGCCGTTCGTAACCTCAAGGGCGAAATGATACTGCTCAACGGCAATATGACTGGTTCACTGCTGGTACATTACCTGCTGTCGCAATGGAAAGCCCTCAACAAACTCGATGGCAAGCAATTTGTTGTCAAAACCATTGTCACCACCGAATTGATCAAACGCATGGCCGATGCTTATCAGGTGCCATGCTATGATGTGCTCACCGGCTTCAAATATATTGCAGAAAAAATCAAAGAGAATGAAGGTAAGGCAAGCTTCATCGGAGGTGGCGAGGAAAGCTACGGCTACTTAGCCGGCGACTTTGTGAGAGACAAAGATGCCGTCATTGCCTGCTGCCTCATCGCCGAAATGACCGCTTTCTACGCCAATCAAGGCAAGAGCCTGTACCAGATGTTACTCGAGATATACCACGAATATGGTTTCTACAAGGAAGACCTGCTCTCATTGACCAAGCAAGGCAAGAGCGGCGCTGAGGAAATCGCCGCCATGATGGTCAACTACCGCAACAATCCTCCCAAAGAAATCGGTGGACAAAAGGTTGTCCTCATGAAAGATATTCAGGCTGGCATCGCCTATCATTTGGACAAAGGCACCCAAGAAACCATTGCCTTACCTAAGTCCAACGTGCTGCAGTTCTTCACGGCAGACGGCTCCAAAATCACGGTGCGTCCCTCTGGCACAGAACCCAAAATCAAGTTCTATTTCGGTGTGATAGGCCAGCTGCCCGATGTCCAGCAATACGATGAGGCCAATGCCGCGTTACAGGCAAAAATCAAGAGAATTATTGAAGACCTGGATCTGAAGAACTAAAAAATAAGAACAATTCAACGATTCAACAAATAAACAAATAAACATAAACACTACCCCGCCCTTCGGGCACCCCTTCTAAATGAAGGGGAATTTAAATCTCAACAAATAAACAAATCAACAAATAAACAAATCAACATAAAAAATGATCAACCCAAAACTATTAAATCCTCAAAGCATCGTGATATGCGGTGCGTCAAGTGACATTCACAAACCTGGCGGAAAATCGCTGAAAAACCTCTTGGATAGCCCCTTCAAGGGCCAGATATACGCCGTCAACCCCAAAGAGACCGAAGTACAGGGTGTGAAATGCTACGCCAAGGTCGATGACCTGCCACAGGTAGATTGCGCCATCCTCTGTATCGCCGCCAAATTCTGTGCACAAACCGTCGATGTGCTGGCCAAAGAGAAAGGCTGTCGAGGCTTCATTATCGTCAGTGCCGGCTTCTCGGAAGAGAGCCACGAAGGTGCTGAAATCGAGAAGCATATTGTCGATACCATCAACAGCGTAGGTGGCTCACTCATCGGTCCCAACTGCACCGGCTTCCTCAACGTGAACTATGCTGGCTGCTTCGACACGCCCATCCCAACTCTTGACCCCCATGGTGTCGATTTCATCACCGGTTCGGGTGCCACCGCCGTGTTCATCAAAGAATACGGTATCAGCAACGGTCTGAAGTTCAACAGCGTGTGGGCAGTAGGAAACAGTGCCCAGTTAGGTATCGAAGATGTGCTTGAGCACCTCGACGAGACCTTCGACCCCGAAAAATCAAGCCGTGTCATCATGCTCTATATGGAAAAAATCGGTGACCCGCAAAGATTGCTTAAGCATAGCCGTAACCTTATCAACAAGGGCTGCCACATCGCCGCCATCAAGAGCGGTGGCAGTGCCGCCGGCTCACGTGCCGCCTCTTCACACACAGGTGCTTTGGCTACCAACGACGCTGCTGTCGATGCCCTGTTCCAAAAGGCGGGTATCGTACGTTGCCACAATCGTCAGGAACTGACCACCGTTTGCGCAGTGTTCATGCACCCCGAAATCAAAGGCAAACGCTGTGCTGTGATCACCCATGCCGGCGGTCCTGCCGTAATGCTCACCGACGTGCTCAGCAACGGAGGCATGGAGGTGCCCTCACTGAAAGACCATCCCGCCAGCCCCGCCCTGCTGGCTAAGCTTTTCGGTGGCTCTTCCGTAGGCAACCCCATCGACTTCCTCGCCACTGGTACCGCCGAACAATTAGGCTATATCATCGACACCGTCGAGAACGAATACACTGACATCGACTTCTCCGTTGTCATTTTCGGTTCTCCCGGACTGTTCAGCAACAAGGAGGTATATGACCTGCTGGATGAAAAGATGAAAACCTGCAAGAAACCCATCTTCCCCGTGCTGCCCTCCATCATCAATGTAAAGGACGAGATTAACGACTTCATAGCCAAAGGCCGTATCAACTTCCCCGAAGAGTGCGTGCTGGGCAATGCAATATGCAAAATTTACAACACACCCAAGCCACAACCCGAGCATGTGGAGCTGCCGCAAATCGACGTGGCACGCATCCGCAAAACCATCGACAAATGCAGTAACGGCTACATGGAAATCGCCGACTACAACGAGCTTCTGGATGCCGCTGGCATCAGCCGCAAGAAATCCGTGGAAGTATCAAAGAAGGAAGACGCTCTCGCTTTCGCCAAGGAGGTAGGTTGCAGCAAAGATGTGCCCTTGGTGATGAAAGTGGTCGGTCCGCTGCATAAATCTGACGTAGGCGGCGTTACTTTGAACGTGAAGGACTTGGACACCGTGAGTAAGGAATTCGACCGTCTGATGGCCATTAAAGACACTTACGCAGTGGAAATGTACCCGATGCTGGATGGTACCGACGTATATATCGGCGCTATCCGCGACGACAAGTTCGGACACCAGGTTTTCTTCGGCTTGGGTGGCATTTTCATCGAAGTGTTGAAGGATGTGCAGAGCGCGTTGGCACCCATCACCGCAGCTGAGGCCAAGGTGATGCTCACCAAACTGCGTGGCTATAAGATTCTGCAAGGCGTGAGAGGCCAGGAGCCCGTCAACATCAACTTGTATGCCGACCAGATTGCCCGTATCAGTGCCTTGGTGCAGGCCGCTCCCGAGATTGCCGAGATGGACCTCAACCCGCTCTTGGGCAACCCACGCTACGTCACCGCCGTGGATGCGAGAATCAGGTTAGAGAAATAATTCCATTTGCGAGGACGCAAATGGTTACAATTCATTGTATGTGCCTGCGGAAACGCAGGCACATTATATCTTCATTCGCGAGGAATTATAAGGTCATAAAAACTCTAACTTCATACGCTTTCAGAATCGTTTTAATGTATTGCGTTCGAAAGGTTCGAGCTCGAAGAGATTGCCATCAGCAGTTGTAATTACAAGCAGGCCTTGCTCATGGGCATATTCTGCCGCATCGCGATCATAGGAGAGGGCTGCCACCGCCGCAAGAATTTCCTTGTCGCGGTATTCCGGGAATAGTCGCCTGAACTTGGGCAACTGACGCAAGAAATGGTCTATGTCTTTCCGCCTGCATTCGGTCTTCACCTCCACCACTATCGCCAATGTTCCATTCAGCATCACAAAGTCCACCTCCATCTCCTCCTGTTTGTTCTTGTTCTTCTTTTTCAGATTGCAGCAGTATCTGTCTATATCAAAGCCAGCATCCTTAAATATTCTCACAGTCGCCGGCTTCATGATGCCTTCTGTGATATGGCCGGTAGTAGAGGTAAACTGGTCGGCAAGCTCACGATACTTCTCATCCTGTTTTCGGCTCTCCTCACGTTCCGCCTCTATACGCTGGTCTAACTCCTTGGAATGTTGCCTAAGTTCGGCCACTAAGCGGCTCGTTTCTTGTATCTGTCGGTCGGTCTCTTGCATCCTACGGTCGGTCTCCTGCATCTGTCGGTCAGTCTCTTGCATTCGGCGGTCGGTTTCCTGCATCTGCAAACTCGTTTTCTCTATCAATTCTCTCAACTCTGCCCATGATAATGATTCTTTGGTTTGGGTATCAATCTGGTCCATGGTTTAAATATTTTTAGATTTTCATTGTTTTTTATGCGGCAAAGATACAATTATTTTTGACATAAAAAATAATTGTTGAAAAATATTTTTGTATTTATTTAGAATATTAAAGAAATCACTGCTAATGCCACAAAACTTCCCTAAATCTGAATTACAACAAGACTAAAAGGAATAAACCCAAAAAAAACGGTGGATTGAAATCAACCCACCGATTTTTTTTGATGTCGTTTCGCAACTTTTATTCGCCATAAATCAGCACACATCTTACACTGAATCCGTTGCAACGGCTATAATCCTTAGAATTGTATATCTTCTCACAGATATAGTCAATCATAGCACCCGTAGCCTTGTCATATACAGGATGACATGACCAGTAGTATGCATTACCCGCAGCGTCCTCAAATCTGCCAGTTGAACAATTGTAGAAACCGCCAGGTACTGCATTGAAGCCTGTGGCGTTTGTGCCACCGCCTTCAAGCCATAAATCAGTTGATCTCAAATCCTTGGCATCAATACTTTCCAGCGTTTTGAAATCCTCATCGGTAGGCAGATACCAACCATTGGGGCATACACCTTGTACATGCTTGCCGGCAGCGTATGTTGCTTCGATATCGGCAATGCTATTGGTTACAGTATCAGCAGCGGCATACCAATCGTACAAGTATCCAAAATTGGTGACATTTTCTGACTCATTGGGGAAATTCTCTGACACATAGGTCATCAGATTTGGAATGGTATTTCCGTTGCTGCTGTATTTTGTTGATACCAGGTTTCTGTCTGTCCAGCATAAACAACCCACACGAACACCATTATAGGTATTACCTTCACCATCATCCACAGAGGGGCAGGGATAATGATAAATATAGATGATTTGCTCACAAGTAACCTCATGTCCGCAGGTGTCAACAGCGGTCCAGATAATGGGGTTATAACCTAAAGAGAAGATGCTGTCAGGATAGTTCGTGGGGATATCATTATAAACTGTATCCAAAATATCCTCGGTAATAGCGGGATCGCTGAAAGTGAAGGTCGGAGTGCCATAATCTCTGATGATGGTATCACAACCCTGCATGATGCCTTGCTTGATGGTGTCAATCTTCATGGTGGTATTACCATGGAGAGAGTCAACGTGGACAATAACCTTGCTAACTTCGATAGTTGCGGTAGCAGTGGCGGTACAAGCCTTAACATCGGTAACGGTCACACTAACGGTATAGGTATAATCAATATCATCAGCTTTAGCGGGAACTTCAGTCGCAGCAGCATTCACATCGGTTGCATCATCACCCCAAGTGTAAGTATAATTACCTGGATCATTACCACCTTGAGCAGTAACGCTTGCACTGAAATTGCCAACACCCATCAGCGGACAGGGTTTGTTAGTGGGAACTGTCAGAGCGGTGATTTCCAAAGTGTCGGGCTGTGCGATAGTGAAAGTACCGGTGATGGTGTCTTTACCTAGCACGTCAGTCAAGGTAACAGTGTAGGAACCGGGTTTCAGGTTGGTGAAGACATATTTTCTGTCCATGATGTTCTTCACGGTGTCGTTCTCGGTAAGAGCTGCACCGGAAAGTACTAATTGGAATGGTTCCTCACCACCGATGATTTTCACGGTATCGGTACCATTGTTCTCACCGTAGCAAACCACGTCGGTAGAATCCATGGTCATATCGAGGGAAAGGCGCCATACAGCGTACATTGTGACATTGGCGTCAGTGCTATAAGTGCCGCCCAAAGCGTAGTCGATACCCGATTCATCAGCGGCAGTATTCCAACGATAAAGGGTACTGTCGGTCTTGGTGAAAAGATAATTGTCCGCACCGTCTGTACCGTCAGAAAGAGTAATATCAACACCGGTCAGTTTGCTTTGGGGTGGAATGGTTCCTGTACCTCTGTTGGCATCGTATGAAATGGTATAACCCTCTCTCCAGATTGCATACAGGGTTGTATCGGAGTTTAATACAATAGGATCACCCGGATTGAAACTAATACCTGTGCTGTCAGCTTTGGTATTCCAAATGGCGAAAATATCAGTAGATGTAGCCGGGAGGAAAGCACAATCGGCAACTGTTTTGGTACGATCAGATACAGATGCATCTACTTTCACACGGATAGTATCCATTGTGCCAGTACCGCCGTTGGCATTGTAAATAAGCGTGTACATTTGATAAACTGTGCAGTGATCAGCATCGGGGTCATTTTCGATAGCAAAATAGCCAGGAGCACACCAGCTGTCCACAACAGCTTTGGATTCACTGAAAGTACCACCTGTGAAAACAAATGCAGCGGTTCCTGCTGAAGATTGTGCATTGTTTAGCGTACCATTATAAGTACCACTCTCTACATTGATATGACCAAGAGCATCGCCACCGTTGTTTTTACCTAATTGAAGGACACTAGACGCAGTAAATGTATTATTAGAAAGGTTGATTTCCGCACTAGAGTTGCTCAACTCACGAACTGCATAACCTCCTGTTCCTGCAGATGTGAAAGTACAATTTAAGATATTGTGATCTCCTTTACCACCATTAACATTAATAAAGCTCTCACTATTGGTTATTTCGCAATTGTCAAAAGAAGAACCCGTAGTTCCTGTCATCTGAGCTAAACTGTGCAAATTGTCACCTGTAACATTGTTCATTACTGTATTGTAGTTGCCAGCACCAGAATTTGCTTTGAATGCTACAACATTCATGCTTGAAGAAGTACTTGTGAAGTCACAGTTAGAAAATGTAACATTATGTGCGTAGTTGTATCCACTTCTATTATATGGACTTGGCTGATTAGATGTTTTATCTACCAGAACAAATTCGTTAGTACTTGAATAAAAGTTAGTCTGATCACCATAGAATGTAACATTCTGGATGGTCAGTGTTTCTGTACCAGTGGCACGACCATCACCATCAATATAGATTTGACCGGTGATGGTATCGTTATTACCCTCGATAGTAAGATTCAAACCAGCTTTCTGACGAATGACAGAGTAACCTTCAATGTTCTTCAACAACTCAATAGTCACATCGCCTGTCATGTTGGCGCGGGCAGAGTCCAAAGCGTCTTGCAGGCTCGGGTAAATGGTCGTGCCAATCTTGGCTACCTCGAGCTTGCGCACGGTGCAGTAGCCAGAAGAAGGATCGTTGGCTACGGCTGAATAACCATAAGGGCACCAACTGTCCACAACAGCTTTGGATTCACTGAAAGTACCGCCAGTGATAACAAAGCTACCAGTAGCTGAAGCCGACTGATTATTCGTTATCGAACCTTTATATGTTCCACTTACCACGTTGATGTGACCGGAAACATCATTTCCCGCACTTTTGCCTAAAGTTAAAACATCAGCTCCAGCAGCATCAAAGTTATTGTTCGTAAGTGTAATTTCTGCACCAGAATTACTCTTCAAACGTACACCATAACCAGAAGTAAGAGACGTTGAAAAACTACAATTACTTACTGTGTAGGCTCCTGTTCCACCGTTTACATTTAGGAAACTTTCTCCATTTTCTACCGTACAACCATCGATTGTGGCACCGGTGGTTCCTGTCAGCTGAACCAAACTATGCAAATTGTCTCCAGTACAATTGCTCACTACAAGATTATAACATCCCGAATGAGATGTAACTATAATGGCAGCCACAATATCGGGAGCAGCGTTAGTGCTGATAAAAGAACAATTTGAAATGGTAACATTGTGTGCATAATTATTTGAATTACTATAATAAGGTTTGCCAGAAGCGTGACAGTCTGGCATCAAAATAAAATAATTCGGGTAAGTTGAAAAATTTGTGCCGACACCATCACCTTCAAATTTCACACCCGTTATTGTTAATGTTTCAGCACCAGTGCTACGACTCATACCGTCAATGAAAATCTGGCCATTGATGGTGTATGCTTGGCTATTACCGTCAATGGTTAAGTTAAGGCCATCTTTTTGTTTGATTACAGTGTATCCTTCAATGTCAGCAATCTAATCAATGGTGACATCACCTGTCATGTTGGCGTATGCGTCGTCCACAGCATCCTGCAGAGTAGCATAACCTGTGCCACCGATTTTAGCCACATTTTGCGCCCACGTGATGCTCATGCACATCAGCAAGGCAAAAATAGATAATAACTTTTTCATGTTAATACTTTTTTATTAATACTATATTTTCTTATTTATATTTCTTACTTTTTTATTTATTTTTATTTCTTGTTTTATTATTGTATTAATCTTCAATCTTTTAGTTTAATTTTATTATGTAAAAAAAGAAGTATTTTTTCCCTGAAAACAACCAGCACACTATACCATAGAAAAAATACAATTAATTGGTTCTCAATATATTAATCAACATTTTACACCAGTTAACATTTTTTCACGCAACATACAAATATACAAAAAAATTTAATTTTAAACATTTTTCTTTTAAATTGAAAAATTATGAATGTATAAATATTATTACAAGTAGTCTCACTTCGCATGGAATGTCCTTATGTCCAAAATTCGCAAAATAAAAAAACGGGACCCCTTTCGGAATCCCGTTTGTCCATGATGTATAACTTCAGAAGACTACTCTTCTGCCACCACTTCGAGGTTCAAGTTGACCTTGTTAAAGTCCTTGTGCAGGTTCACCACAGCGGTGTAGTTGCCCAGTTCCTTGATATGGTCTTCCTTGATGATGATTTTCTTGCGGTCGACTTCAATACCGTGTTGTTCTTTCAGGGCATTGGCCACTGCGATATTGTTCACTGAGCCGAAAATAGTGCCCTTTTCAGAAGCCTTGGTGAAAATCTTAACGGTGAGACCATCGATCTTACCAGCCATAAATTCAGCTTCTTTTCTGATTTTCTCAGCTTTGAAAGCGCGCTGCTTCAAAGTTTCGGCCAACATTTTCTTATTGGGTTCGGTTGCCAAAATTGCCAATCCTTGGGGAATAAGGTAATTTCTGGCATAGCCGTCTTTCACTTTAACGATTTCGTCGGCATAACCGAGATTCTGAACGTCTTGTTTTAATATAATTTCCATTGCTGTTCCTCCTTTTAGTTGTTTGACTTCAAGTTATCAGTTACGAAAGGAAGTAAGGCAAGGTGTCTTGCTCTCTTCACGGCCTGGGCCACTTTCTTTTGGAATTTCAATGAAGTACCGGTCAGACGGCGGGGCAGGATTCTACCTTGCTCGTTGACGAATTTCTTCAAGAATTCTGCATCTTTATAGTCAATGTATTTGATACCGCTTTTTTTGAAACGGCAATATTTTTTCTTTTTGATATCAACCGCGATAGGGGTCAAATATTTGATTTCGTTATTTGTTGCCATGTTCTATCCTCCTTATTCAGCTTTAGGTTCTTTTCTCAGGTTACGTCTCTTTTCGCTGTATGCGATAGCGTGCTTGTCCAATGCAACGGTCAGGTATCTCAGGACTCTCTCGTCACGGCGATACTGCAGTTCCAATTCTTTTACCAAGCCACCTTCAGCTTTGAATTCAAAAAGGTGGTAAAATCCGGAGGATTTCTTCTGGATAGGATACTCGAATTTACGCAGACCCCAGTCCTCTTCATGAACCATTTCCGCACCATTGCTGGTGAGAATGTTCTCAAATTTCTTTACCGTTTCCTTCATCTGATCATCAGATAAAACGGGCGTCATAATGAAAACGGTTTCGTACTGATTCAACATAATTTTTACTTTTTTTGGTTTATTAAAATGGTTAATTTTTGGGGCTGCAAAAATACAACTTTTTTTGATACAAACAACAAGGTGTTGATTTTTTTCGTGGAGACGTGAAAACGGGGAGGCGGGGAGGCAGGGAGACACTCGCTCCGCTCGTTCGTGGAGACGGAATTTCTTATCGCCTTAACGAATGCACGCAGTGTATGTCTTAACACCTTAACGTATAGACGAAAAGTAAAGGCGCATACGAATAATACAAACGTTTTTCGTATTTTTGCAGCATGAATTCTACGCTGGGAGAAAATAGGGATTTGTTGCTGTCTTCCTTACATATATTATATGATAAGAGAGAAGCTTTGGCCATTGCAAATTATTACTTCGAGGCAAAATGGGGCATCAATTCTTACGAATTTGCACTTCATCGTGGACAAATTTTTCCGGAAGAACGCCTACCCATAGTGAAAACAGATTTCCAGCGCCTGCAAAACGGTGAGCCGGTACAATATGTGGTCGGTAAGGCGAACTTCCATGATTTAACACTGACTGTCAATCCTTTGGTGCTGATACCACGACCTGAAACAGAAGAATTAGTGCAAATGCTATTGCAAACATTATCTTATCATTCCTCTCTTTCCAACTGCGAGGACGCAGTTGATCACGATGCCTCCAACTGCGGGGACACAGTTGGTTACGATGATACCCTACCCTGCCGCATCCTCGATTTCTGCACGGGAAGCGGCGCCATTGCCATCGCTTTGGCCAAACACCTGCCGCAAGCGGAGGTATGGGCCACCGACTATAGCCGCGAGATTCTCGAACTGGCACAACAAAATGCGGAGGACAACAAGGTGAAAGTCAATTTTGTGCAACACGACCTCCTGTGCGACGGGACAGAAACTTTGCATGGTCCCTACCAAGCCCTCATCAGCAATCCTCCGTATATTCCACAATCACATAAAGCCCTGCTGCACAAGAATGTGACAGAACACGAGCCTGCAGAGGCCCTTTTCGTGCCAGATGACAATCCTCTGCTTTTTTATGAACGCATCGCCCTGTTAGGCAAAGGGTTACTTGCCGAGAACGGTCTGCTTTTCATGGAAACACACGAGAACTATCACAATGAATTGGAAGCCATGCTGCTTCATTTTCATTATCACCATATAAAAAAAATAAAAGACCTCAACGGGAGACCCCGTTTCATCACTTGCAAAAACTGATTATTTATGGGAGAAAACATGAATCTGGTGGAAGACCTTGCGCTGATTTTGATTTCAGCAGGTGTCATTACCATTATTTTTAAACTGTTAAAACAGCCTCTGGTTTTAGGCTATATCGTGGCGGGGTTCATTGTGGGACCGCATTTCGGTTTGTTTCCCACCGTCTTCGATACCACCAGCATTGAAGAGTGGTCGGAAATCGGTATCATCTTCCTCATGTTCGCCTTAGGTTTGGAATTCAGCTTCAAGAAACTGCTGAAAATGGGGAGTACTGCCATTATCGCGGCGGCCATCGAAATTGTCCTGATGGTTGGCATTGGCGCGTTGTCGGGGTACTTGATGCACTGGAGCCTGATGGAATGCATCTTCCTCGGCGGTATGTTAGCCATGTCGTCCACTACCATCATTATCAAGGCCTTTGAAGATTTAAAGCTGAAAAAAGAACCTTTCGCTGACCTTACCATGGTCATCCTGATTATTCAGGATATTGTCGCCATCGTAATGATGGTGCTGCTGTCAACTGCCGCCGCCTCCAAGCAATTTCAAGGCCAAGAGATGCTGACTGTCATCGCCAAGTTGATGTTCTTCCTGATTTTATGGTTTGTGGTGGGTATTGCTATCATCCCGACCTTCTTCCGGAAAGCAAAAAGATACATCAACGACGAAACCTTGCTCATCATCTCCGTCGGTTTATGTTTCGGCATGGTGGTATTCGCCAATTATGTGGGGTTTTCTTCCGCATTGGGCGCTTTTGTCATGGGTTCCATCCTTTGTGAAACTATTGAGGGTGAGCATATTGAAAAGATCACCAAGGGCACCAAGGACCTGTTTGGCGCCATTTTCTTCGTGTCGGTCGGTATGATGGTTGACCCCGACATATTGATTAACTACTGGAAACCCATCCTCTTCTTGACCCTCATCACCTTAGTCGTCAAGGCCTTTATTTCAGCAGGCAGTGTCCTTGTGGCCGGCGAGTCGCTGAAAGTATCTGTCAAAACCGGTTTCAGTTTGTCGCAAATTGGTGAGTTTGCCTTTATTATCGCCTCTTTAGGTGTATCGTTAGGCGTGTTAAACAACTACATTTATCCCGTCATTGTGGCCGTTTCGGTCATCACCACTTTCACCACACCCTACTGCATCCGTTTGGCCGACCCGTTTACGCGATTTGTGGAGAGAAAGCTTCCGGCAAATGTCAAAAAGACCTTGGATGATTACAGTTTAGTGGGTAAAGGTCCCCGGAAACCGGGAGCTTGGGGCACTATTCTCAAAAAATCGCTATTGAGAACAGCCATTTTCGGCATTCTCTGCTTCTCCATCACCTTTGTCGCCTTCCATTATTTTTACCCATTTATGATTAACCTACTGGAGAAATATATTCCCGTCAACTACATCAACATCATCAATGCACTCATTCTGCTGACTTTCATTTCGCCTTTCCTTTATGGCTTGATGAGCAACAAACACTCCACCCAGGCCCTCTACGCCCAATTATGGAAGGATGGACAGCTGAATCGCGTCGGGATTGTAGCCTGGACCATCTTCCGTATTATTCTGGCCTGCTTCTTTGTGATGGTCATCCTGTCCAAATCATTCAGATTCACCAAGTTCGTGGTGTTCTTGCTGGCTTTGGTTATTGTAATGTTCTTCCTCTTCTCCCGCCGCACCCTGCATAGGTTTACGGCAATCGAAGACAATTTCATGGCCAACCTGAACGCCAAAGAGCAAGATTCAGAACAACAATAATTACCAAACGAATGAACATGAACATCTCCGCTATGGTTTTTGCCGCAGGTTTGGGCACCCGCCTATACCCGCTGACCACTGACAAGCCGAAAGCCTTGGTTGAATATCAGGGTTATCCATTGATAGACTATGTTTTGAAAAAAATCATCAATAGCGGCATAGACCATATCGTGGTCAATGTACATCATTTCCCCGATTTAATCATTCAATATCTGAAAGATCACCCCTATAATGCTGAAATAGAGATTTCTGATGAGAGAGACTATCTGCGTGACACTGGAGGAGGACTGAAATTTGCCGCAAAATATTTTAAAGACAGTGAGCATATTCTGCTTCACAACGTGGACATCCTGTCTGACCTTGACTTGAACCAACTGATAGACAAACATATTGAAGATAAATGTTTGGCCACCTTGGCGGTGCGGCAGCGCGAGACCTCCCGCTATTTCCTGTTTGACGAGGCCATGAACCTCTGCGGATGGCGGAACAACAAAAGCGGTGAGGAAATCCGTTCCAAAGCGGCTGACACCTACGTGCCCTACGCCTTCAGCGGCATTCATATTGTACGCCGCGAACTCACCGACCTCATTCCCTCCGCAGAGAAGCAATCCATCACCCCGATATATCTTGAGCTGGCCAAGAAACACAGCATCAAGGGCTTTCTCCACAATGAAGGTCATTGGAAGGATATGGGAAAGATTGAAGACTTTAACAGTTGACAATTGATAGTTGACAATTGATAGTTGACAGTTGACAATTGACAATTGATAACATGTTTCACACCACCCCAATAACTATTAACTGTTAACTATTAATTGTTAACTATCAACTCTCCCCTCGAGCGCAGCGAAACTCCCCTTTGGACGAAGTCCACTCCTCTCAAAAAATTTTTTTTCACTCCCTGTTGCAGCAAACAAAAATTTTTGTACTTTTGCCGGCGGAGAGATGGCAGAGTGGTCGATTGCGGCGGTCTTGAAAACCGTTGACCCTCACGGGTCCGGGGGTTCGAATCCCTCTCTCTCCGCAGCAAGTCAGAAAACAATCAAAATCAGCAAGTTAAAAAACAAATTTGCTGGTTTTTTGTTTTTAAATATCAGCAGACAGGAGAGTTTGTTTCGTATTCAAGGTGATTGGTTCTTGTCTTAAAACAATTGTCGTGTTTTGCAAAAATCCGCTCCGAAATTCCGAAATTTCATTCAATTCTCATTTTTAAACAAAAACATTAAAAACACTTTTCAAGCAAAAACATCAAAAACATTTTTGTTTTTTCCTTATGAATAGTAAGAATGTTTTTCTTGTTTTTGTTTATGAAAAACTGTAACTTTGCAACATCAAAAAATTAACCAATGAACTGTCACGATTTCAACGCCGACATCATACCTGTTGACAACAGTGTTTCCTCCGACATCATGCCACAAATCAAGGAGATGCAGAAATGCGGGAAATGCATCCAATGCCTATATACATACATTATGTTAGCCCCGAGCATGAGTGACGGGGAACTGATAGAGCTGTTTGGAGCGGATATGCTGGAGATGGCTGAGCTAAAAGACGAATTGAACGAGCTGGCCGGTTTCAAACTCAACCCCTACCCCAACCGCATGAGAATCGCCAGAGTCAACAAAAAAATGCAAACAATCAGCCTGCAAAAAGAGCGTGGAGACAAAGTCCTCGTCAAACATTATATCAATGAATGCTTACGGCAGCTTGAAGGGGATATGCTGGAAGAATACTATAATATGGCACCGTGATTACAATTTACAATTAATAATTAATAATTGAGTTTTTTTAAGGGGGGGGGTGAGAGTAGATGTTGGGGATAAGATGTAGTAGATAGGATGCAGGGAATAGAGAAAATGGACAAAAAAAAGACGTGGGGAGGCCACGTCTTTTTATTTTTTATGGATGGGGGGATTAGAAGACTTTTTCGTTGTCAACCATCAGCTTATTCATCTTGTTATACTTGTTAATCACAACGATTTCCATCAGCACATATACGCACCATAACACGATAGCCGCTACAGCCACAGAAGTATGGTTGAGTTTATAGAATGCGGGGCCTTCGCCAAAGAAAGTGGAGAAAAGGAAAATGCTCATCACGCAAACCGCCAAGAGGAACATTCCCCACCAGAATCCAAGTACAAAATCATTATCGCCCTTGCTGTCTGCGGGAATGACGTTCTTGTCTGTCAAAGCATATTCGGTCTCTTCATATACTTCGTTAAAGAAAGTATAAGGTTTAATGAGGTTGTAAACAGGGATAATCCAGCCCCAGAATGCCCAAGAGGGTGCTGTCGCTTTCTCCATCCACGGGCATACGGCACGCAAATTTTTTGAGTTTTTATAGTTCCAGATAGCCCAAATCAACACTTTCAGGACAAACAGAATCACCGTGATGCACAAAAACACATTATAATTCTTTTTCGCGGCCTCTGTTTGGGCCACCATGTCATTGTATTCTGCCTCAATCGGTTCAAATGCCGCTCTTTCTTCTGCGATAGCCTGTTCAGTCTGTGCCAAAGCTTCTTTCTTTTCTCCCAAAGTTTTCTTGGTTCTATCGATATCTTCTTGCAGAGCTTTTACCGCCTTTTTGTCTTTGGCGACAGCTGCCTGATGCTGGGTCAAAGTATCAAGCTTGTATGCATAGTATTCAACTTCAGCCTGGTTCTGTTTCAGCGGATGTTCCACAGAATGCAAATGATCTTTGGCTTTCAGAAACGAAGGCTCGCTGTTCACCATCACCACATTCTCCTTGTCGAATTTCAATAAGAAAATAACTGAGAGAATAAAGAAAAGCAGAATTACCACATTTAAAATTTGGGCCAAGCGGCCGAAAAGAGCATTATTTGAAATCTTTTTCATGAGAATTTATTTTTATTTTCTTGATAATCAACTTTTTAAACTAAACCAATCTGATTTTGAATCGTATGCAAAAATAAAAAAAAATTCAATTCAAAATCAAACAAATGAATAAAATGAAAAAAAAACATAGCAATGTATTATATATATAAAATTTTGCTATTTTTGCAAACTTAAATAAAAATATAAAATTGGGAGTGTTATGTTCACTGGAATCGTTGAAAAGACTGGAAAAATCGTTAAAATAGAGAAAGAAAACACCAATTATCATTTTACCATCGAGGTAGATTTTGCCGATGAGTTGAAGATAGACCAGAGCATGGCTCACGACGGATGCTGCCTCACCATAGTCAAACTTGACCCTGAAAAAAAACAATATGTGGTCACCGCCATGGACGAGACCATGCTGAAGACCAACCTGAGGACTTGGGAAGTGGGGTACGAAGTAAACTTAGAGCGTAGCATGAAGATGGACGGCCGTTTCGACGGACACATTGTGCAAGGGCATGTCGATCAGACAGCGGTATGTGAGAAAGTTGTTGACGACAACGGCAGCTGGCGTTATTATTTCTCCTACGATAGCACGAAGAACAACTTTACCGTGCCCAAGGGTTCCATTTCCGTGAACGGCGTTAGCCTCACCGTCGTGGATTCCGAGAAAGGGATGTTTTCGGTAGCCATCATACCTTACACCCACAAAGTCACCAATTTCCACAACTTCAAGAAAGGAACGGTGGTGAACATTGAATTTGATGTTTTCGGGAAGTACGTTCAAAAATTGCTTGAGCAGTATTTTGCCGATCAGAAACAACAATAAAACACTTCTCGTACTCGTTATAACTTTTCAAATCTAACATCTGAAAAAATTGAAAAAGAAAACGACCATATCATACGCATTGACAGGCATGGCAGTCATTTTGCTGCTGTTGCTAGCATCATGTTCCACCCGCAAGAACACATTTCCGAACAGGGCATACCACAACACCACCGCCCGGTTCAACGTGCTCTTCAACGGCAAAGAGGCCATGAAAGCGGGCGAGACCGAACTGGAGACCAAAGTCAAGGACAATTATACGACGTTATTGCCCATTTACAACTATCCTCCCCAAAACGAGTTGGGATCCATCCTGCCTCACATGGACCGCGTGATTCAGAAATCATCGAAATGCATATACAAGCACTCCATGTTCATCCGTGGCAAGGAATACGTGAAATACATCGACAACGCTTATTTTCTGATGGGCAAAGCCTATTTTCACAAGCAGGATTACAACCAGGCACAGAGAACCTTCAGCTACATTGAGAGCACCTATAAGGTTTCTGACATCAAGGAAGAGGCCAAAATCATGAACGCACGTACCGCCATACGCCAGAAATACTACTCTCGCGCTTTCGACCTGCTCAACGAGGTGGATCACGCCATCTACAAAAAGAACTCTAAGAAGCTGAAGCTGCAGTACAATGCCGCCATGGCCGAATATCACTTGTCGGCTCCCGATGGTGAGATGGAGAGTGCTGTTGACTTCATCAACGAGGCCATCAAAAACAAGCCCAAACGTCAGTTCAAAACCCGTTTGTACTTCATCCGTGGCCAGCTGTATGAGCTGTTGGGCCAGTCCACCGACGCCCACAATAGTTTCATGACCGTCATCAAGCGTACCCCACCCTACGAGATGGAATTCAACGCCCACATGCACTTAGCCACCAACTATGACGGCAGCAAAGCCGCCAAAGCGGCCATTCTGAAAGAACTGAACAAGATGCTGGACGAGAAGAAAAACGAGGACTACAAGGACCAGATATACTATGCCATGTCGGAGATTTACCGCATTGACGGAGATACGGCCACCCAGAAAGACTATCTGGCACGTTCCGTTGCGGCATACAGCAACAACGAATACCAGCGCACTTTTTCCAGCCTTGCCTTGGCCGACATATACTTTAACGAGGAAAAATACATGGAGGCGCAAAACTACTATGACACCGCCACCATGACCATGCCCAAAAATTATCCCGGCTACGACAATATCATCAAGAAATCGAATGTGTTGCGTGAGCTGACTGACAATCTGAAAATGATAGCCTTGCAGGACAGCTTGCAGCGTATCGCCAAAATGAGCGAGGGGCAGCGCAACCAGTGGGTACAGCGCATGATTGCCGCCTATACCGAAAAAGAACGAAGGGAGGCGGAAGAAGAAGCCGCCCGTATGCTGGCTTTGCAAGCCACCGCAGGCATGGCCAACGTCAACGTGAACAACAACCAAAGCGGCAAATGGTATTTTTACAACACCGCACTGATATCCGCCGGTCAGACCGAGTTCTACAGAAGATGGGGTAACCGCAAGCTGGAAGACAACTGGCGTATCAGCAACAAACAGCAGATTTCGTTTGATGACATGGCCATCATGAACAACCCGAATGCGGCAAAAGACACAGTGGAATACGACGAGGACGGCAACCCGATACCAAAACGGGAAACCGACCCAAAAAAACCTGCATTTTACACGCAAGACCTCCCTTTGACCAAAGAAGCCATGGACTCATCCAACGCCATGGTGGTGGAAGCCTTGTACAACTGCGCTCTCATCTACATGGATCAGCTTAACGACATGAAAAGAGCCAACGAGACCCTGAAAAAACTGATTGAACGCTATCCCGACCACGATCTGGCCCTTTCGTCCATATACCTACTATATCTCAATTATAGGAAAAGTGGAGACCAACAGCAATCCGACCATTACAAAAACATCATCCTGACCAAATATGCGGACACAGACTATGCCAGACTGATTAACGACCCGACATTCTACATCCGTATGGAGGAAAAAGCCAAAGAACACGAACGCAAGTACGACGTGGCCTACGACTATTACATCAACAAAAACTGGCCCAAGACGGTGGAAGTTGCCAACAGTGTGCTGCCGACTTGTACAGACCAGAAGTTGGCGTCAAAATTCGCCTACATACGGGCGGTCGCCATTGGACAGATCATGGGTGAGGATTCCTTGAAGCGTGCGCTGACAGGTATTATCATGCACTATCCGAACACAGAAGTAGAAAAATTAGCCCGCATATACCTGTCTAATTTTACGGAAGTGAATGTTGCCCTGGCGCAAGCCGGTGACACCGTAGCACAGCAAACTGTCATCAAGCAGGAGCAGGCCAAATTGTCGCCCTTCGTGGACAAACCCGAAGAAATCCATTATTTGGTAATCATACTGAACTCCAATGCCGTACCCATGCAGACGGTGAAAGACGAAGTGGCCAATTTCAACCGCGAATTCTTCAGCTTGGAGCAGTTCAACCTCAACAGCTTCTTCTTGAACAAGACAGATCAGATGATTACCATCTCCAAATTCAAGGACAAGGAAACGGTGATGAACTATTACAACATCATGGTGAAAAATCCCATTTTCTCAAGTAGGCTGGTGTCGGGACACTACAACATCTACGCCATGTCATCGACCAACTACACATCATACTACAATATGAAGGACAAGCGAGACATGTACCCCAGCTTTTTCAACGACAATTACCTCAAAGAAAAATAAAACTAAACAATTAATATTAACATAAATTATTTTCTCATGGCAAAGTTATACGAACAAGAAGAAAGCAATTCCAGCGTTAACGTTATCTCCTCCGGCACAATGATTACCGGAGATGTTGTATGCTCAGGTGATTTAAGAATTGACGGCAACATTAAGGGCAACGTCAAATCGAGAGCCAAAGTTATTGTTGGACAAAGTGGTATCATTGATGGCGACATCAACTGCAAATCCATCGAGATTGAAGGCAATGTGAAAGCCAACGTCACCGTTACCGATTTAATGTCCCTGAAATCAACAGCCAATTTGGTCGGCAACATTTGTGCGGGCAAGTTAGCCATTGAGCCAGGTGCCAATTTTGCCGGCAACTGCAAGATGCAAGGCATGAAAGCCGATGTTCACCCAACACCTGCCAATAACGAGAATAAGCCTCAATAAGCCTGAAGGTGTCGGGAAGCACGAGTAAAACAAGCAAATACACGCGGTCGTTGAACAACTACGCCCGGTATTCAGGCATGGCCTTTGAGATGATGTTCATCATTGCCATTGGTGTGTTGGGCGGGGTTAAACTGGATGAGCGATTGCATACAAAACCTGTATTTGCCATTATTTGCTCATTGGCAGGCATTGCCATCGCCTTTTATATCGTGATCAAAGACACCCTTCGTCAAAACCAATCTGACCATGGCAAAAAAAATACCGATTAGGAAATTTTCAGTGCGGCTGATAGTTTTCTCTGCCATTATTGCAGGCTTGTCGCTTATTATGCAGCTCGTTTTACCACAATACAGCACACCGGCACTGCCGTTCATCGTGTTGTTTTTCTTTGTTGTGAGCCTTTTCACCCTGTACATTGTGTTACGGGACAACATCGGCAAGAATGAGCGGCGTTTTGTATCAAGTTACATGCTGTCACGCATCATCAAATTCTTTTCGTGTATTCTGTTTTTAGCACTTTACCTGGTATTCTGCAACGAAAAAGACCGTATTCGTTTTGTCGTTGCCTTTCTCATCATCTATTTCCTGTATTCTATTTTTGAAGTGGTCATTTTGAAGAAAGAAAACGAGCACCTATATCCAACGGAAGAAAAAAACAAACAAGCATAAAGCATGAAATTATCACAATTCAAATATCATCTGCCCCAAGAGCAAATTGCCCTGTATCCCACCGCAGAGCGCGACGAAGCCCGGTTGATGGTTTTACACCGCAAAACACAGACCATCGAACACAAGATTTTCAAGGACATCGTCGATTATTTTGATGAAGGCGACATTTTTGTCACCAACAACACCAAGGTATTTCCTTCCCTGCTGTTCGGTGAGAAAGAGAAAACTGGTGCCAAGATCCGTGTTTTCCTGCTTCGCGAATTAGACGAGGAAAGCCGCCTGTGGGACGTATTGGTAGATCCCGCCCGCAAAATCAGAATCGGCAACAAGCTGTATTTTGAAGATAAAAATGGGGAAGAGAGTCTTGTGGCCGAAGTAATTGACAACACCACCTCACGTGGCCGCACCCTGCGTTTCCTATTCGACGACAATCACGATGCTTTCAAGAAAAAACTGAATGAATTGGGCCTCACTCCTCTGCCGGAGGACATCCAGCGCCTGCGCGAGATTGTCCCTGAAGATGAGGATAACTATCAGACCATCTATGCCAAGGTGGAAGGTGCTGTTGCCGCTCCCGCTGCCGGTTTCCATTTCAGCCGTTACCTGATGAAACTTATGGAGCTGAAAGGGATAGACTTCACCGAGATTACCCTCCACGCCGGTTTGGGCAACTTCCGTGAAATTGACGTGGAAGACCTCACCAAACACAAAACCGAATCCGAGTATATGATGATTTCCGAAGCCTCTGCCGAAGCTATCAACAATGCTCGCGACAACGGCCATAAGGTGGCCATTGTGGGAACCACCACCATGAAAGCTCTGGAATCATCGGTCTATACCAATGGCCATGTCAAGGTATCGGAAGGATGGACCAACAAGTTTATCTTCCCGCCTTATACTTTCTCTATTGGCGACGCCCTGATCACGAACTTCCACCCTTCTGAAAGCCCCATGCTCATGATGGTAGCCGCTTACGGTGGCTACGAGTTCATCATGGACGCCTATAAGACAGCTGTCAAGGAAGGATACAGATTTCTCACTTACGGTGACGCAATGTTAATAACAGATTAATCCAATCAATTATGGCAGAATCATATAGCAAAGCCGGTGTTAACCTGGAAGCCGGTTATGAATCAGTAAGACTGATCAAAAAACATATCGCTCGCACCGCTCGTTTAGGAATGATGGGCAACATCGGCAGCTTCGGCGGCATGTTCGACCTCTCGCTGCTCAACATGAAAGAACCCGTGCTGGTCAGCGGCACCGATGGTGTGGGCACCAAGCTGAAACTGGCGTTCATGATGGACAAACACGACACTATCGGCCAGGATGCCGTGGCCATGTGCGTGAACGACGTGTTGGCACAGGGCGCTGCCCCGCTCTTTTTCCTCGACTATATCGCTGTGGGCAAAAACGACCCCAAGAAAATCGAGCAGATTGTCAAGGGCGTTGCCGACGGCTGTGTGCTGTCAGATTGTGCCCTCATCGGTGGTGAGACCGCCGAGATGCCCGACATGTACGACATCGATGAGTACGACATCGCCGGCTTTACCGTAGGTGCCGTGGAAAAAAGCAAACTCATCGACGGCTCCAAGGTGAATGTGGGCGACCTGCTTGTAGGCATCAGCTCCTCAGGCGTGCACTCCAACGGTTTCTCCTTGGTCAGAAAAATTATCTTCAAAGATAATAAATTAGACCTGAAACAGCATTATGACGAGTTGGGCGGCACATTGGGCGACACCCTGCTCACCCCCACCCGCATCTACGTCAAACCCGTACTGGAGCTGCTGAAAAACATCGACATCCATGCCATCTGTCACATTACTGGTGGTGGTTTCGATGAGAACATTCCACGTGTGCTGCACGACGGCCAGGGTATCTATATCAAGGAAGGCAGCTGGACCATTCCGCCTATCTTCCCCTTCTTGGAAAAATATGGACAAGTTCCTCATCGTGAGATGTTTAACATCTTCAACATGGGTGTCGGCATGATTTTAGTGGTGGATCCCAAAGACGAACAGCAAACCTTATCCATGTTGAAAGACTTGGGCGAAAAAGCCTCTGTCATCGGCCGTGTGACCGACAAAGAAGGCGTTGAAATTGATCTATTGTAAAAATATCGGGATAAAAGGAGACGTGGCACGCACCGTAGAAACGCGGCTTGCCACGTCTCTCTACATTAATCCTTTTCGTAATCCGGCTGTCATAAATAATTATACGCTTTAATGATGAAAAATATAGCTGTTTTTGCCAGTGGCTTCGGTTCCAACTTCGAAGCTATTATTGAAGCTGCCAACAATGGCAGGCTACATGCCAATATTGCCCTGTTGGTGGTGGACAAGCCCGCCTGTTATGCAGTGGAACGTGCCCACAACCACAACATTCCCGTATTCGCTTTTACCCCCAAGGACTACGACTCCAAGGAAGCATACGAAAAAGAGATTGTGAAGCAGCTGCAAGCCTACCAGATTGATTTGATTGCCTTGGCAGGCTACATGCGTCTGGTGGGTTCGGTGTTGCTGGAAAATTATGCCCACCGCATCATCAATATCCATCCGGCTTTGCTACCCTCTTTTCCAGGCACACATTCTATCGAGAAAGCCTATAATCATGGCGTAAAAGTGTTTGGAATCACCATTCATTATGTAGATGCCGGCATGGATACCGGCCCTATCATCGACCAGGAATCTTTCAAGAAAAAAGAAGGCGAAAGCTTGGATGAAGTGGAGACTCGCATTCATCAATTAGAGCACCAGTTGTACCCCAAAGTGTTGGAGGACCTTATCAACCATTAATCCCTGATCTGCTATGAAAACAAAATGGTTTTTTCTGACGATAATTATACTTTGCTTGTCGTTGGGCCAGCTGATGGCACAATCATCCAACAAAAAAGCGGATGCTTTATACCGTAAGGCACAAGACGCCTTAAAAGAGCACCATTTCGACAAAGCACAAGGTTTTCTGGAGAAAGCCCTCGAATTGGATCCGAATTTTGCGGAAGCTTATCTGTTGCAAGGCGATGTGTATAATTTCCAATCCAACTCGGTGGGAGCGGTCGCCAACTACAACAAAGCTTTGAACCTCAAGCCGAATCAGAAACCCATTTTATACTATATTACTGCCATAGAAGAATTGAAATGCGGACTGTACCAGGATGCCTACAATCATTTGCTTATATTCCAGGAAAGGGAAAAGAACATGAGTCCCGTGCTACAAGAATTTGAGAAGGCCATGGAAACTGCCACTTTTGGCAAAGAAGCTATCAAAAACCCGATGCATTTCAATCCCATCAATATGGGTCCGAACATTAATAGCGAGCATGACGAATACCTTGCTGCCCTTACCGCCGACGAGCAGGAAATCATTTTCACGGTACGGCAGCCCAGGACAGAAAGCACCATTTGTGTCTTTTGCCAAACCGAGGAGGACTTTTATGCAAGCAAACGGGTGAACAACAGCTGGCAGCCCCGCGAGGCGATGGGAGCCCCCATTAAATCAGGTTACAACGAAGGCGCACAGTGCATTTCTCCCGACGGCCGTTATCTGTTTTACACCCTCTGCAACACCGACTACGGCATGGGCAGCTGCGACCTGTACTGGGCTAAGCGCATCGGTGATCGCTGGTCACGTCCGCGCAACTTCGGCGAACCAGTGAACAGCAAGCACTGGGAAAGCCAGCCCACCATCGCGCCTGATGGCAAAACCATCATTTTCGCCTCCAACCGTCCCGGCGGTTACGGCGGCGTTGACCTCTGGAAAACCATCATGTTGGAGGAAGGCGTATTCTCGCAACCTGAGAACTTAGGACCTGTCATCAACACCAAAGGCGACGACACCGCCCCCTTTATCCACAGCGACGGCAAAACCCTGTATTTTTGCTCTGACGGTCGTCCCGGTATGGGCGGCAAGGACATATACTACGCCACGTTACTTAGCGACAACAGCTGGAGCGAGCCTGTCAACATGGGCTATCCATTGAACACCCCCGCCGACGAAATCAACATTTCCATCAATGCGGCAGGCAATACTGGCTACATCGCCTCCGACAAGGAAGGCGGCTTCGGTGGCTTGGATTTGTATAGCTTTACTTTGGACGAGAAACTGCGTCCCACTCCGGTTACCTACCTCAAAGGCCGTGTGATTGACGCCTTCACCAAACGCCCAGTGGAAGCCCAAATCGAGATGATAGACCTCAACCAAGACAAACTTCTGACCTCCACCACCTCCGACCCCGAAACGGGTGAGTTTTTGGCTTGTATCCTCACCGGTACCAACGTCCTGCTGAATGTCTCCAACCCTTTGTACCCCTTCTATTCCGAGAACTTCCAGATTAACCAAGAAGCCTCAGAAATGGAGCCTTACATCAAGGATATTCCGCTTCACAAGGCAGGTGTGGGCAAAACTTATATCCTGAAAAACATCTTCTTTGAGTTCGACAAAAGCGACTTGCAGCCCGCGTCCTACGTGGAGTTGAACCTCCTGGTGGACTACCTCAAGCAGAACCACGACATTGCTATCGAGATTGGCGGTCACACCGACGACCAGGGCAGCGACGACTACAACAACCGCTTGTCATTGGCCCGTGCCAAGGCAGTGTATGACTATTTGCTGTCGAAGGGCATTGAGGCCAGCCAGGTAAGTTACAAGGGTTACGGCAAGAGCCAGCCCATCGCTGACAACAGCACCGAAGAAGGCCGCGCCGCCAATCGCCGCACCGAGTTCAAGATTGTGGAGGTGGGGAGATAAACTGTTATCTCTCAAACCATTTCAAAATCTTCATCTTCAATGCCTCCGCCTTGCCGCTGTAAGGATGGTCGCGGAGGGGGAGGTTGAAACGGGTGCTGCCTTTGAGGACTGTCTGCGGGTGGGTGAACTCGCGGAAACCCCACTCACCATGGTAGGCACCCATACCGGAATGGCCCGTACCGTTGAAAGGCACACCTTTCACCATCATGTGGATACAAACTTCGTTGATACAGCCACCGCCATACTGTTGCGTCTGCATGGTACGCTTGGCCCATTTCATATCTTTGGTAAACAAATACATTGCCAAGGGATGTTCACGGTCAGCAATGGTTTCCATCAGGGTATCCACCTCAACATCGTTGAAGGGTACAATAGGCAACAAAGGACAGAAAAGCTCATGCTGCACGATGTGCTCGTCAATGTCCACGGGATAAATCATCGTGGGTGCATATCGCTGCGTCACACGGTCACCCTCACCACCGAAAACGATACGGTCGCGGTATTCTTCAGCCAGCTTGGCACATTTATCGTAGGCCGCCTCCGTAATCAGTTTTGGATACTCTGGATTATGGATGGGCTGTACGCCAATCAATGATACAAAGGCCTGTTTCAATTCCTCCAAAAACGGTTCCGCCACCTCTTTAGCCACCGCAATCTGATTGATGTTAATGCATATCTGACCTGCATTGAGCAACTTGAAGAAAGCTATTTTATGGGCAGCATCTTTCAAATCGGCGTCTTTGCGTACCACACACCAGTTGCCCGTCTCGCCACCCAACTCCAAGGCGACAGGAGTCAAGTTTTTGGCTGCCTCTGCCAACACATGCTTACCCACCGCAGGCGATCCCGTGTAGAAAATCTTGTCGAAGCGCTGTGCCAGACACATATCCGCCACATCATGACCTCCGTCAATCACTGTGATATATTCGGGCGGAAATACCTCCGCAAAGAAGTGTTTCAGTACCTTTGTGCAAGCGGCAGACTTGGAGCTTGCTTTGATGACCGCCGTATTTCCCCCACACAATGCTGCTGCTACCACACCGATGGTAAGCAGGAATGGGAAGTTGAAAGGACTGATGACCAACGAAACACCGTAGGGCATCTTATACACTTTGGTGAACAAACTCGGGAAACACATCAGTCCGCTGAAATGACACTCGGGACGTGCCCAGCGGCGCAGACCACGTATCATCTCGTTGATTTCCACAATGATGGGCCCCACATCGCAGAGGTATGCCTCCACTTTACTGCGGCCAAGGTCTTTGGCCAAAGCCTCTTCAAACTCGGCTTCATGGGCAATGACAGCCTCTTTCAACTTTTTGAGTTGCTGAATTCTCCACTTTATGGGAAGGGTGACACCAGTGCGGAAATATTTCCGCTGTGTCGCCACAATGTTGCTGATTTCTTGTTCTGAATATGCCATATACATTTTTTATGCGGGGATTGCGGTTCTACCGCAAATTATTATCTAATCACTAATTACTAACTCCTATTCACTGTCACCTGTAACCTGTAACCTGAACTCTGCAACCTGTCATCTCTTCCAGCACATTTCGGATATCCTCATTGCTGAAAGTCATGGGGGGAGAGTAGTTGATGGAGTCGGCGGCGATAAGATGTGACAGTTCCTCGTAATCTTCAACTTTTACTGGAGATTCCAGCTTATCTAAGCCACAAGTGGTAATCAGGTCAGCGATAGCTTTCAGGAACAACTCTGCTGCTTCTTGAGAATCGGTTTTCTCCGTAGCCAATCCACAATAACGCGCCATTATTGCATATTTTCTTTGGCAAGCCTTCATTTGGTATCGTAGCACAGGCAGCAGCATCAGCGTAATCGCTTGTCCATGAGGAATATGATACATAGCTCCAATGCTATGGGCGAACGCATGCACATAGCCAGCCAACTGCTTGTTGATGGCATTACCCCCATACATAGCTGCTCGGCACATGGCCAATCGCGACTCAATATTCTCCGGTTCCCGCATCACCACGGGAAGATGTTGCAAAATCAGCCGCACACCCTCTAAAGAAAGGTAGGCATCCTCCACATCAACAAGCACGTCACCCACCGTTCCCTCCACCACGTGGCTGAGGGCATCCATACCGCAAGCGGCAGTAACCAATTGTGGTGCATGAATCGTAAGCTCACTATCGAGGATGACGTGAGAAATATCCAGACCGACAATCACGGTAGAACCTTTCGTGCCCCGTGCATTGGTCACGACCGCACCCACGGTCATCTCTGCACCGGTGCCTGCCGTAGAAGGCACGGTTATCATCGGCAGGGATTTCCCTGGCACCACCAAAAACTTGAGTAGCAGAGATTTGGTTCTTATATTGGGCATCTGTACGCCAGCGGCAATCATCTTGCAGGTATCAAGCACCGAGCCGCCGCCTAAAGCAATCACGCACTCGGCATGAGAAGCCATAGCCGCCTCTCGTCCTGCATCTATCCAATCCATAGTTGGTTCGGAGTTGATGTCTGCGAACAAGGTGTAAGACACCCCAGCAGCATCAAGAGATTGCATAATTGCCTGGTCGTAACCGAGTTTATGGAGAGTCTGATCGGTCACTAACAGCACCTGCTTATAACCGCACTGGCAGCAGATTTCGCCAATCTGTGCCCTCGACTGATGGCCTTCCACCACTTGCGGATCAGGCATGGGCACATGGTGAATCACCTTGCCAGGCAGCCGATGTATAGTTTTTCTGAAACGATATGTGTCCATTGTTTTCGAATCGAATCATAATTATATCGCAAAGATACATAATATTTCTGATTGAGCAATGCTTTGTGGAATACATTTCTGGGCATACTTTTCTACTGCGACTCTATCCTATATATCTTCACCGTATCCTTGACATCTCTTTCTGGATAGAAAATTTCCACGGAATTCATAAGATTGATAGACTCCGATGCGAGCCAATAGATATAATACCCATGGATGTCAAAAGACTCCGTAGTGAATTGAATGCCATTAGGTAAGACGAAAATCTCCCAATGAATCATATGTTCAACCTCTTTGTTTATGACCTCACAGGTAAAGCGGTACATCGGCTGTCCATCGAATTCCACAAGCGCAACTTCATCGAAATAAGAACCTGCACTCCCTGAAGTAAGAGTGTCGGAGCCTTCCTCCAAATTGACAACAATACGGTTGAATTCATCACTGGTATACGAAAAGGGCAGCCCTGCGGCTTTCAATATCTCATTGTTTTCTTCAACCGATACACCATATCTCCAAACAGGCACACTTTTCATCACTTTCATCGGTTTAAAATCCAAAGCCTTCCATAGATAGTCATCGAAATAGCCGTATTGTTTCGACTCCTTCGAGCAGGCACAATGGTTTTTCACGGGAAACAACGGATACACTTCATGATAAAGCTGGAGACGAGTTTCCAAAGTCATTCCCGCCAATGGGTCTTTGTCTCCCATGAGCCGCATACCCATCACCATGGCAGGGTCATTTAAAGGTGGTCTCCAACCATCGTAGATACAAATACGGGTGTGGTATCGGAAATGCATTCCCAGAATACGCTCGGTCATCGGGTTCTTGGTGTCGTATTCCCCTTTTTGAACCTTTTTGGCCGCAGAAGAGAATAGAATTGCCGACACTATAGCGTAAACCACGCATACGGCTATTCCCGCAAAATACCAAGGTTTAGACTGCTTCCGGACAGGATGCTTCACATTCCGCCATACCAACAAAAAAAGGAACAAAATGGATACGGGGAAAAATATGACCCACCATTCGGAAAAAATCACCCAATAGAAAAACACCCCCGTGCTGATGCCGCAAAGAAATGCGTTGAATCTCCAAAGAGGGGTCTGTTCCAACCACGTGAAGGTGACCATATTAATGAAACACACGATTTGCACCACCATCGCCCACGGCACAAAGACACAAAAACCACCGTTGTAGTTGGTGTTGAGCCAAATTGAGATGACGATGAGAATGATGTTCAAAACAGGGATGATGTAATGCCAATTCTTGTCACTATACTTTTGAAGAAACTGCCATAATTTTTTCATAAGAGGGAACTTGAACAACCATAACAATAACGATGAGATAAATGTTATTATTGCAGGTTTTCAAATATGGCGATTAATAATCTTGGGAATTATCCTGATTATTTTTTACCTGAAAATCACATCCTTCACCACCTCCACACCGAGGCGGTCGTTGAGTTGACGGATGATTTCGCTTTTGCGGGCCAACAACTCAAATCTGAGGGCGGCGTTGATGACCTTTACTTTCAGTACACCATTCTTGATGTCCTTGCACTGAGTGTTCTGTGCAACCAATGGCTCCACTACCTCAGCCCACAACGACAATGACCGCCGCTCATCGTAAAGCCGCTGTCTTCCCGATTTGTCGATGAACTGCTGGAGGAGGTCTTTGAGGAGTTGTTCGTTATTTTTCAATGTTTTTTTATTTTATTTACGTCACTACCCCGCCCTACGGGCACCCCTTCTAAAAGAAAGGGAATTGTTTTTCGGCACTACCCCGCCCTGCGGTTAATCGGACGCAATTATTGCTTTCCTACTGTCACTAATTGTATCCTTACTGATCACTGACCCCTGGCCACTGGCCCCTGAATACCATTTCGTAAGGAAGGGGGCGACGGGTTGCACATATTTGTAAGTGAATGATTCGGTTTTGAATTCGGGTTTCAATATAACTTGTTTCGTATCCACTTTTTCAATGAACATCAGCAGGACACTGAAAACGATGACCACCTTGGCCACGCCGAAAAGCAAGCCTGCCAAATTGTTCCAGAAGCCAGAAATCATCAATTTCACCACCTTCTCCATGAGTTTCCCGGCAAAATGAACCAGCACCAGCGTGGCAATAAAAATGCCCGCAAAAGCGATGATTTTGTATGTTTGTCCCTCACCCATACGTGCCGCCAGCATATCGGAATAATGCACCGTGGCCCAGACACCCAGAATCAAAGCAATAATAGATGCCAACTCACATATCAGGCCGTTTTTCAAACCCTTGTATGCGTACCAAGCGGTGGGAATCAGTATAACAATGTCGAGCCAGTTCATTTTAGGGGTCAGGGGTTAGGAGTTAGGTTTTAGGGGTCAGGAGTCAGGGGTCAGGGGTCAGGGATTAGGGATTAGGGGTTAGTATACCGTTTTCTGTCATCTAACACCTAATCACCAACACCTGACACCTTTCTGATGCGTTGAGTCAGGGGTTGGGCGTAGATGAATTCATTTAGGAGTTTATTGTCGGAGGTAAGCACATTGTTCATATTGCCCACCCATGCGAGATTACCTTCGTAAATGTAGGAGATGGTCTCCCCTATCGTAATCACCGAGTTCAAATCATGGGTATTCACTACCGTGGTGATGCCGAACTCATGGGTAATATCAAAAATCAGATCATCAATGATTAATGAGGTTTTAGGATCCAAGCCGGAGTTGGGCTCATCGCAGAACAGGTACTTGGGATTACAGGCAATGGCACGGGCAATGGCGGCACGTTTTTTCATACCACCACTCAGCTCATCGGGATACAGTTTGTTGGTATTCTCCAAATCCACACGTTTCAGGCAGAAATTCACCCGTTCCATTTTCTCCCCGTATTCCATATCTTTCAGCATATCCAGCGGAAAACGGACGTTCTCCTCGATGGTCATGGAGTCGAACAGTGCGGAACCTTGAAACACCATGCCCATATCGGCACGCAATTCCCGTTTCTCCTTTTCAGACAATTTTCTGAAAACACGGTCATTATACACAATCTCTCCTTCGTCGGGCGTATGCAAACCTACCAGACATTTCATCATCACAGTTTTGCCGGAGCCGGAGCGACCGATAATCAGGTTGACCTTGCCTTCCTCAAACTTCGTGGTGATATTTTTCAGCACCTGCTTCTCTCCAAAATATTTAGAAACATTTTTAACTTCTATCATCTTCTTTCAGTTTGAACATTAAAGCATAATCTGTGTAACCACCATATTGAGAATCAGAATCACGAAACTGGCCACCACAATTCCCATGGTACTCGCTTGTCCCAATTCCAAAGCGCCGCCATCAATTCTATACCCATAAAATGCAGATACAGAAGATATTACAAAAGCAAAAATAAAAGTTTTCGTCAAAGCATAGAAAATATCATACATACGGAAGAAGGAGGTCATACCATCCACAAAATCGTAGGTGGAAACAGAACCTGTCAATACAACAGTCACATAGCCACCCAAAAGAGCGAAGAAAATACTGACAATAATCAGCAAAGGAATCATGATGACAGCCGCTACTATTTTTGGCAGCACTAAATAGGAAGCGGGATTAATACCCATAACTTCCAGAGCATCAATCTGTTCTGTAACACGCATACTACCGATTTCAGCGGTGATACGTGAACCAAGATTACCCACCAGCAGCAAACTGATGATAGTAGGGCAAAGCTCCATGACCGCGGTGGTTTTCACGATATAGCCCACGCACCATTTCGGAATCCAGTTGCTTTCAATCTGCATGGCGGTCTGCATGGTGATAACGCTACCAAGTGTGATGGAAACAATACATACAATAAGCAGGGAACCTATTCCCATTGCGTCCATCTCATAGATAAGCTTTCGGGAAAAGACATTCCATTTTCCCGGTTTGGTGAAGACTTTTCCCAGGAACATGAAATACTCTCCAAAAGTCTCAATAAATTTTCTAATCATAATGGTTGAATTAGCTTATGATTCTCTCACGATAACCGCGCCCAAACTGTTCAGTCGTTCCACGATATTCTGGTAACCACGGTCAATCTGCTCCACATTCTGGATGATGCTGGTACCTTCGGCGGAGAGTGCCGCAATCAGCAAAGCCACACCGGCACGGATATCCGGAGAGGCCATTGTGGTGGCACGTAGGCGATACTTATGGTTCAAGCCGATAACTGTGGCACGATGCGGATCGCAAAGGATAATTTGCGCTCCCATTTCTTGCAGCTTATCCACAAAAAACAGACGGCTTTCGAACATTTTCTGATGAATCAGCACACTGCCTTTTGCCTGAATGGCGGTCACGAGCGCGATACTGATCAAGTCGGGAGTAAAGCCAGGCCACGGCGCATCCGCAATGGTCAGGATAGAACCGTCCATATTGGTTTCTATTTCATACTCTTTCTGCTGAGGAATATGAATATTGTCGCCATCTATCCTGAACTGAACTCCTAATTTGGCAAAGGTGTAAGGAATTATGCCCAAGTGTTTTACGGCGCAATCCTTAATGGTTATGGTTGAGCCGGTAATTGCCGCCATACCCATAAAGCTGCCCACCTCAATCATGTCGGGCAAGATACGATGCTCACAGCCGTGCAGTTCGTCAACACCTTCAATCGTCAACAAGTTAGAGCCAATACCACTGATTTTAGCGCCCATCTTATTCAGCATGGTACACAACTGATACAGATACGGTTCACAAGCGGCATTAAAGATGGTGGTGATACCTTTGGCTTTCACCGCAGCCATCACGATATTGGCGGTACCTGTCACAGATGCCTCATTCAGCAACATGTAGGTTCCTTTAAGAGGATTGGCATCCAACTCATATACATTACCATCTGTCAAGGTGACCTTGGCACCCAGATTCGCGAAACCCTCAAAGTGAGTGGTCAAGGGGCGACGGCCGATTTTATCGCCACCGGGTTTAGCAGAATAAGCCTTGCCAAAACGCCCCAACAGCGGTCCCAAAATCATGATAGAGGCACGGATAGCTCCCGACAGCTTGATAAATTCAGGAGATCTCAGAAAATCCAGGCTGATATCCTTGGCTTGGAACTTGTAGGTATCTGCTGTTATCGGTGTGATTTCCACACCCATGGCGGAGAGTATCTCCATCAGGCGATGCACATCACGAATAGCGGGAACATTAGAGATCACCACAGGTTCTTCGGTCAATAAAACAGCACAAAGCACCTGTAAAGCCTCATTTTTCGCACCCTGAGGTGTTATCACACCTTCCAATGGTCTGCCTCCTTGAATCACAAATTTGCCCATAATCTCTGTTGTTTACTTGTTTTCAGCCACTTTCCCTCCGTAAATATTGTCTTTAACATTCTCTATATAAGAAGGATAAATATTAATTACCATTCTTTCCAGATGATTCCAATTGTAAGGTTGTTTAGACAGCTTTATCACCAGATTATCCAAAGTGTACCATCCATTAGCCTCGCCGTCATATCCCCAATTGAAATGGAACATATCGGTATTCTCGTTATAGCCATCGCAAATGTAAGCATGACCACACTCAGCATAATCTTTAACAGCCAAGGAAGCGCTGGCATAAAGCACAGGGAAACCACGTTTGATATTATCAATCAGCATAGCCTTCCAGCTTTTGGTATTGGAGCTTGACCGCAATTTTCTTTCAGCACTGCTGCTGTAATTGAACTTGTTGATGAAGCCGTCACAGGCTTTTAACGGCCATGCAAACGACTGACAGCCATAGCGTTTCGGGGCATAGCAATACTGCATTTCCGCCGATTCGCCACAATCGCGGAGCAAGCGGGCGATAGCTTTTCTTTCTTTCTCAAAACGAGGCGACTTGGCTTTCAAGGTGTCAGGCATATTGGACCAGTCATAGTTCTCGCCTGTATAAGGCGACTTGACCGGATACTGCCAATAACGCATGATTTGCCCCATAGCCACTGCCACACAGCCAGCCGGGCACTTGCTGATATTCGCGCATGCACACACCTGGATAGTTTCCTTCACGTAATAATTGTAGCCATCACATGTTTTGGGATAGGCCTTGGTCTGTCCCCAAGCGCTGGTCAGCAAAGGACCGTAAACACCAGCTTTGGCAGCATTGTCGGAAGCGCCCGACTTCAGCAATTCCTTCCACTCGCCGCTTACCCAGTTCTTGTTTTCCATTTCCTCGATGGCATAGCGAATCTGCACACAGCATTTCTCCAAGAAGATGTTCATTCCTGGAGAGACCACGTCCTTACTTTGGTTCAGCACAGATACATCGCCCGTCTTGAAACGATAGCCTACCACTGCCTTGCAGCTTTTCACGCCTGAAAGAATAATAGAGGAATGGTTTTTGAAAAGTACCTCATACAGCATAGTATGACCTTTTTCCTTCTGTTCATGCACAGCCAGAATATTATCCTGCTTGTAATCCTGGCCCCAACGCGAGGACATATAGTGCACAGCAGCCGTCTTAGCTTCTGCTTGTGACACGAAACGCTGAGCCGACAAGGTCAAACCCAAGAGACAAAAAACTAAGATAGCTGCAAGTTTATTCATAAAAATGCGATGATGGTTAATTGACTTTTTCTATTTCTATATTTTTTAGAGACGGGGCAACCCCGTCTCTATTAACATCTAAAACCTTATCCCTATAACCTTATTCCTGTGGAATTACAATGGGGAATTCGTGGGTAAACTCCATACGATAAGGCGCACCGATGATGTTGGTCAAGAAATCGACATACTGGTCGGTGAACATGAACTCGTTGGGGTTGTAGTAATTTGACGGTAGCGGGAAATTACCGATATTGCCCATGTCGATAGCGTCTGTGTGGAATTCTTCCAGCTCGCTGTAAGGCACAATGTCACGCATTACCGGCATTTTGCCGTAGTCTTCACGCAACAGCAAGTCAACCACTTTGTCGGCCAAGGTGGAAGTCAAGCGGCGGTCGTACTCATAGCACTTGCCCGAACGCGGAATATAGCCAGAGATTTGTCCACGGGCTTCGATACCCAGTTTTTTGGAGATTTCGGAAGCGATAACACCGCTGATGCCACCGAAACGCGGATGACCATATTCGTCCAAATCGGGGCTGGCATATACCATCTCCAGACTTTCTTTTTCTTCATTCCACCATCTGACACCCTCCGACACGGCAATTATCAGACTATGTTTCGGTGAGCGCATATATTGTTCTTTCACATGTTCGAAGAAGAAGTCCTTGCGTTCTTTGGTCATCTCAACTTCGGGCACCAGTGCCACCTGGGCACCACCGAAAACAGCCGTACCTGTAAGCCAACCGGCGTCGCGGCCCATCACTTCCAGCACCATTATACGCTGATGCGACTCGTTGGTAGTATGCAATTTGCTGGTCAGTTTCTTGATAGCCATTGCTCCTGAAGGGAAGCCAGGGCACAAAACTGTTTCATATTGCTTGCCTTGATAATGATGTATAGTTCTTGTTCTCAGGTCATTATCGATAGTTTTCGGAAAGCCGATAACAGGAATACCATATTTCTCGTACATTTTTTTGGCGGCGCCGTTGGTATCATCACCACCAATAGTCACCAAAACATCGATTTTATATCTTTCTATATTTCTCAGAATCTGTTGTGAGCGGTCTTCCGGATTTTTCTTGCTGGGGAAAGGATTGGTACGGCTTGACAGCAGGCCTGTTCCGCCATAGATGCCATTGTATGCGATATTGGTCAGGTCAACCACATCGCCATCACCCAAGAGGCCTTTCCAGCCACGCAGGATACCATAAACCTTGAAACCCAGCATGGATGCGCGGTTTCTCACTGCTTCGATACTTGAATTGATTGCTGGGGTATCGCCACCGCCAGACAGAATTGCCAATGTTTTGCCGGCAAATATTTTCTCTGATCTCATAATTAAGATTTTTCGATTATTATTTGATGATTAATTCCTTTTTTAATTTCCGAATACCAATTCCAGACTCTCTGTCAACTGCCAAGTCGCATCTGTACGAATCAATTTCTCGGCTTTTGCCATCTCTGCGAAAATACCATCCACAATCTTCTCGGTAACATGTCCATTCAAGTCAATAGAAACAGGTTGAGGATTGTAGGTATAATAGACCGACAATATTTGATTCCAGTCTGCCGTCACTCCTTTTTCATTGAGTTTCATCTGAACGGGAGTCAGTAAAGACTGTTTGATCTGATTTCCGCATTGTGTTTTGAAATAGTTTGTCAAGGCGCTGGTATTGGAAGTGGATACCAAAGCCTGATGATTTGTGTATGACAAATTGCCACGTGCAGTGGAGAATGCGTTACCGATGGCATTTCCACTGGCTTCGGCGGCACGGTTGATGTGCAACACCATCGAGTCGATGAGTGCAGCCTGGCCATGAGCGGTCAAACTATCCACAATAGTACGGGCAGAAGCTGGCAAAGTTATCCTGTAATTATGATTTTCATAGTTATAGAAACCATACCCCAAAGCATAATCCAACTCATCCTCCGGGCACAGGTATTCCACAGCCGTCTCTGTCGCCAATGACAGGCAGTCGGAGAAAGCATTTTCCATTTGGGTATAAGTCAGCAAATTAGCGACATAATTTCCAGAAGTATCCTTACATGAGACCATCGTCAAAGCGACCAATCCAAGCAGTAAAAAAAGCAGTTTTTTCATCTTTCAATATTTAAAACAATAACTTGCAAAGATACGAAAAATTTCAATTAGCAAATTAGCACATTGATTTATTTCGTATTTTTGCGGTCTTAAACACAGACTATGAACAAAGCAGAGGAATTACTTTCGCAACTCAATGACGCTCAACAAGAAGCGGTGAAACAGGTAGAGGGTCCGCTGATGGTGATTGCCGGCGCGGGTTCCGGGAAAACCCGTGTGCTCACCTACCGCATCGCCTATATGCTCACTTTAGGCATCAGCCCTTTTCAAATTTTGGCCCTAACCTTCACCAACAAGGCTGCCGGCGAGATGAAAGAGCGTATTTTCAAGCTGGTGGGCGACAGCAACGCCAAAGCTGTCTCCATGGGTACCTTCCACTCCATTTTCTACCGCATAATCAGGGTGGAGGGCTATCGCTTGGGCTACGACCACAACGTCACGGTCTATGATACCGACGATTGCAAAAGCATGATCAAGTCTATCGTTAAAGAGATGCAGTTAGACCCGAAAATCTATGTGGCCAACTATATCCTCAACCGTATCTCCGCTGCCAAGTCAAGTTTGATTTCCGAACAGGAATACGCCGAAAACCCCGAAATCATTGAGGCTGACAAACGTAGCGGCAAGCCGCTTATCGCCGACATCTTCAAACGCTACAACCAGCGCCTCAAAAGTGCCAATGCCATGGATTTCGACGACCTGCTGTACTACATGAACGTGTTACTGCGCGACTATCCCGAAGTGTTGTATAAGTACCAGCAACGTTTCCGCTATATTTTGGTGGATGAGTACCAAGACACTAACTTTGCCCAATATCTGATTATCAAGAAATTAGCGGCCGCATACCAGAATATTTGCGTAGTGGGCGACGATGCCCAAAGCATCTATTCCTTCCGCGGAGCCGACATTCAGAATATTCTCAACTTCAAGCACGACTACCCTACCTGCCAGATTATCAAATTGGAGCAGAATTACCGCTCGACACAGACCATTGTGAATGCCGCCAACGCCATCATCAAGAACAACAAAGACCAGCTGTACAAGGAAATCTGGACCGATAATGGCGAAGGCACCAAGATTGACATCATGAAGACCGGCAGCGACACAGACGAGGCCTTTGCCATTGCCGACAAGCTGTTTGAAATCAAGGTGAACACCCAAGCCAACCACAATCAGTTTGCCGTGTTATACCGCACCAACTCTCAATCGCGTGCCATTGAGGAAGTGTTCATCAAGCGACATATCCCCTATAAAATATATGCGGGTTTGTCATTCTACAAACGCAAGGAGATCAAGGACTTGATGGCTTATTTCCGTTTGGCTGTCAACCATTACGACGAGGAATCCCTGCGCAGGGTTATCAACTATCCCCAACGCGGTATCGGTGCCACCACCGTCGATAAGATCCTGAACTGCGCCGCCGAGCACCACGAGCGGATGTGGAACGTGATTGTGCAGCCCGACGAGTTCCAGTTAGACGTAAATGCTCCCACCAAGGCTCGACTGAAAGACTTTGCCGCCCGCATCCAGAGCTATACATCATTGTTGCCTACTACTGACGCTTTCGACTTGGGCAAGCACATTGCCGAATCGTCCGGCATCATCAGCACATTAAAGGAAGACCCGTCGGACAAAGACCGCATCGAAAATATCGAAGAATTGCTCGACTCAATCAAGGCGTTTACCGAGCGGGAGCCGGAATCAGCCATCAACGAAGCCAGCGGCGAGTTGATTAGCGAATATTTCCCCACCCTCGACCACTATTTGGAGACCGTTTCGCTGCTCAGCGACGAGGACGAGAAGGACGAGGATGCCGACAAAGTGAAACTGATGACTATCCATGCCGCCAAGGGTTTGGAGTTCGACTATGTCTTCATTACCGGCATGGAGGAGAACCTCTTTCCCTCCTCGCTGTCCATCAACACCCGCAAGGAGCTGGAAGAGGAGCGCCGACTGTTTTACGTGGCCCTCACCCGTGCCCGCAAAAGAGTGATACTGAGCTATGCCGAAACCCGCTACAAATTCGGCTCGCTGCAATTTGCGGAAGCCAGCCGCTTTTTGGACGAGATTCCCGAGCGCTTTATCAACACTACCCGCAGAGCATCTTCCGGCAAAGGCACATTCTCCTTTGCCCGCCCCGAAACCTCATCTTTCAGCAAGTTCAAAAGTTACAGCCAGCAGCGGGAAACACACTCCCCCAGTTCCAAACCCAGCTACAGCAGTCCCAAGCCGAGTATCAGTGCCCCAAAACCCACAGTACAGACCAAAACCGAGGTGGAGCTGTCACAAATTGGCGAGTTAGCCACTCCCGAACAGGTGGTGGTGAACAAAAGGGTGTATCACAAGAATTTTGGTTATGGTGTGGTGATTTCCACCGATGGCGTTGGTGAGGACAAGAAAGCCCTTGTCGCCTTCGACACCGTAGGTAACAAGATGCTGCTACTCAAGTTTGCCAAACTGATAATACCCCACTAATCGGAATAGACATCATCTATGACATCAGAGGTGTCAAAGTCATGTTGGACTACGATTTGGCAGCCATTTACGGTGTGGAAACACGATCTTTGAACCAAGCGGTAAAGCGAAACATAGAACGTTTCCCGCCGGATTTTATGTTCAAATTAACCGAAGAAGAATGGCTTGTTCTTGTACAAAAAATTAGCATGTCATCACAAATTGTGATGACATACCCTGAGAAAAGACCTAAGAAAGCAATCCCGTATGCCTTCACGGAACACGGGGCAGTGATGCTCGCCTCCGTGCTACGAAGTCCGAGTGCCGTGAAAATGAGCGTGATGGTGACGAGGGCTTTCATTGCCATACGTCAGGCACTTTCTTCCATGCTGTCATACGACCTGCAAATAGAGCAGCTCTCCCACAAAATTGACCAACTGAACGCGCACGTTGAGGAGATCCTTCACAACCAAAACGACATCAACCAACTACAGTCGCAATACAACAGCGAGGTCGCTATACAAATTGAGGTCATTAACGATGCATTAGACCAGTTGCGAGAGAAAAAGGCGAAACCAGACAACCCGATAGGATTTAAAGTGCAACGACAGGAATAATTTTGTACTATTTCATCGCCTCATCGTTGTTCTACATTCTTAATTCTTCCGCACCACCTTCCTCACCACGCTCACGCCTCGCTCGAAGTTGATCTTCACGATATAGGTGCCGGCGAGATAGGGCGAGAGGTCGTGACGGGAAGAGCACACTCTTGGACAAAATCTTCCAAAAATTCAATAGTTTCATCTGAGTGAAGTGCGCGCGAAGGTTTCGCGCATTTTTTGAGATTTGCAATTTTCTTTTCAAAAAAGACATCTTTTCAATCGAAAAGTGTCATTTTTATAATGCTGATTTATAACAGATTAAATCCATATTGTTCTTGATTTCTTTGTTTTGATTTTGTAATTTTGTAGGCAAGAATCTTAAAAATCAAGAATGGAAAAGAACAAAAAGTAACTTGTAAATAATGCACCGATAAAAGGTCGCATGTCAGATAAAAAAATATGATGGGAGAGAAATTCCCAACATCCAGAATTTTTATTATCTTTGCAAACTGTAAGAATGATGAATGTATCATTTGAAGATGTTGAATTAGAAAAACTTATCACTACTCATCAAAGCAAAAGGTACAAGAAATACACCCGGGACAAGAAATTCTTGTGGGCTTTAGACCGTGTGTTTAACGATTTGCAAGGTGTCGCTAAATGCAGCGACTTGAAACAGTTGAGCTATTTGCATTACGAGCAGCTCAAAAAAATAGATTTGAGTTCGATAAGGGTGATGAATGGCAGGGTAGAACGGCTTTTATTTAAGGAATTGGACAATGGAATAAGAATAACAATCATAGAATTAGATGAATCACACTATGGACAGCGATAGCAGAATTACAGGTTTCCGCGCGGTGCATCCCGGAGAAACGCTTGCCGAGGAACTAAAAGAGCGCGGCATCAAGCAGAAAGAGTTGGCCAAGGCTATAGGCATCCAGCCAAGCCATCTGAACGAACTAATCAAGGGCAAGCGCAGTTTTACCACCGCAGTGGCGATGGCACTGGAAAAAGAATTGGGCATACCTTACGATTTTTGGATGCGTCTGCAGTACGGCTACGAACACGACTGCCTTGTCATTGCTCAGCGCGAAGTGGAAGAGCAACAGCGCTCCCGATGCGAGTCAACCCTTTTGAATAAGATAGCTTCTATCCTTTAATATTGTCATCATAAGTCGAAAAAAGAATACCCTGTTATTTATGACAGCCAAAAAAGGTCCAGGGGAAGCAGATGAATTACCTTCTATTATTGGGACAATTCCATAATTCGAAAAAGCTCCAGTACTTGCATCATATCTAGCAAAATAACCAATATTAGTAACAATATTTTGTGGACCTTGCAGACGAATAGTACTCGAACTGTCAAAGAAAACACCGACAGATTCGTCAAGACTATATGTTCCACGTCCAGTTAGATACAACGAATTATTGTGATAACAATTACCATATAATTCAGCAAAAGCATAGGGTGAGGAAAAAGGATTTCCTTTTGTGTATATTTGATTACACCATAACACATTACCAGAAGTATCATATTTTATGATATAATTTAATCTGCGAGTACCACTCATATCTTGTATAGTGGCATAATGTGTGCTGTCCCAATAAATACGAATAGGATATTGGTGCAAATTAGCAGTGGTATTTTCATCATGCATAGTAACAATTAGATTACCTGACAAATACAGATTGTCATACACGTCATATGAAAGACCTGTAGGATGTAAAACAAAAGAAGGATTGATGCTATCTCCCAAATATTCCCAGGAAGAGGTAATTCCTTCTGTATGGTCAACTATACGTTTTGCGTACACCAATTCCCAATTTTGGGAAAACTTATAAATCATTGCATTGTATAAATATGGCATTATAGCCCCCTGCTGCCAAGTCCCTGGCAAATAAATATCATATATCTTATTTGTATCTCCATCCACCACCAATGTATATGGGTCATCTTCGTTTCCTTTATATTCTATGAAAGTATAAACATATGTATTCTCATCGTTGTCCACGTGAAAAGGAGCTGTTTTTTCCAAGCACAGAGGCTGTAAACGTCGAATCTGATTGGAACCACTAACCTCGAATTCTCTTGAGCAAGTTTCCACAAAATGGTCATCAATCAAATTTCCCTCATAGTCAAATTGAGCAAAAAAAGTCCACATACTGTTTTTGAAAGGAGGCTTCCGCTCTATAGCAGGCAAACTGTTCACTTGACTTTTACGTATTAGCGTATCCATATAATACACCCACGTACCTGAAGGATGATCTCCCCATAATCCTGTTGACCCGGAAATGTATATTTTATTTCCCCTTATTTCCATCCAATGTGGTTCAGACACCATTCCTCCATTATTGCTACACTTCACTAACTTAAACCAAAGCATATTACCCAGTGTATCAAATTTGGCTAAAATTGATGCATGACAATTTCCGTTTCTATAGTTCTATGATGGTGTACATCCATCTTCCCCAGGGCGATGCCCTGGGCTACCGAGCCATGCAGACCTAAGGCCTGCATACGATAGCAACGTGTAAGCTCATGGCAACATCAGATTATTGACGGATGAGTACAGAGAATGCAGACACACGGAGCGGACGCGATAAATCGCGTATCTACAGGAAAATCTATACGTCCATGTATAATTCGGGAATTTTGTGTAAATTTGCCACAGAAATTGCAACAAGAAATATGAAATTCCGCACTGAAATCCCGACCCCGGAATACCCCTTCCACATCAGCTATCAGGATAAATTGATGTTGTTGGGCTCGTGTTTTTCAGACCATATCGGCAATTTCTTTCAGGAGATGAGTTTCAATACGCTGTCGAATCCATTTGGCACGCTTTTCAATCCCGTCTCCATCGCCACTGCGTTGAAAATGTGCATGAATCCGGAACTTTTCAACGAACAATATATCTATTTCTTCAATGAAAAGTGGATCAGTTATGCCCATCACGGTAAGTTCTCCCACCCCAACAAAGAAACTTTTCAGCAAAACATCAGTCAATGTTTAAATAGGGCTCACGATTTTTTGGCCTCTGCCGATTACCTCTTCTTAACTTTCGGCACCGCTTACTGCTACCGCCTCATCGAGCGGAACCTCATCGTGGCCAACTGCCACAAGATTCCCGCCAATCGCTTCGAGAAAAAACTATTCACGGTAGAACAAATTACTGACATTTATCGTGAGTTGTTGCCCCAATTACTGCAATTCAATCCTAAACTGAAAGTGATTTTCACCGTCAGTCCCGTCCGCCATTTGGGCGATGGTTTCCATGAAAACCAAATCAGCAAAGCAACGCTACATTTATCTATCAATCAGTTAATTGATAACAAAAGCACCTTCTATTTTCCCTCTTACGAAATGGTACAGGATGATCTGCGTGACTACCGTTTCTATGCCACCGACCTCTGCCATCCCTCTGAGGCGGCAGTAACCTACATCAGCGAAAAACTGACCGATGCCTTCTTTACCAAAGAAACGCTGGAGCGGATGAAGGAGGTGGTGAAGGAGAACAAGGCGAAAGGGCATATACCGTTGACAGGGGTCAGGGAATAGTGATCAGGGGTCAGTTTCAATCCGAAATCCGATTCTCCTGCGGGAATCTTTCTCGTCACGTTCCGTCTTTTCCGCATGAAGCTCCGCCAAAGAATCTTGAATAAGGTCTATTTGTAGGGCAGTGGCTTCGTTGATGTCATTTTGGTCGCGAAGAATGTCATCCACATAGTGGCTGAGGTCATCAACACGTCTTGTAAGCTGTTCCACCCGCAAATTAGTTGCCGACAGTTCTGACAATGCCTGCCGCATCATCACAAACGCCCGCATGATATTGATGTTCATTTGGATAGCCTCCTTGGATTTCAATACTGAACTAAGCATAGAAACTCCTAATTCTGTAAAAACGAACGGCTGTTTTCGCATCCCCATCTTTATTGTATTTGAAACCGCGGTTTGCGACATCAAACTATTGGAAGTCGCAATTTGCGACATCCAATCATTGGAAGTCACAAATTGTGACCTCCAATCCTGAAATTCGTCCTTCGACAATTGAAACATAAAATCAGGAGGAAATCGTTCTTTATTCCTTTTTACTGCTTCATTCAAACGTTTGGTCTCTACGTGATACAAATCGGCGAGGTCTCGGTCAAGCATTACCTTTCGCCCTCTTATTTCGTAAATTCGGGAGCGGATGGTCTCAATGATATTTTCTATAGGCTTCAATACGGTTTCTGTTTCCATATAATTTACTATTTAATAAGGCAGCAAAGATACAAAAACAAAAATGCAAAATCAAGTCTTTTTAAAAATTATTTTATTGAAAATCAACGTGTTAAATTTACATCTTTTTTAAAAAAAGTAGTCATTTTTTCTATGTAAAACCACAAACGGGTAAAAATATGCTATTTTTTCGATGCCAAAATTTGGCAGCGCAAAAATTGATTTCGGAGAAATTTGGAAGAATTACTGCGCATCAAGGTTATACCGCAAATTACGCAGACGACTTTGCCATCTCCCGTTGGAACCTCTGACGAGGTTCCATGTCTGTACCATTCCGATTTTTTCGTCCGCCTTTCGGCGGGTTTTCCCTACAAACCGCTTTTGCACTCCATGCTTGTGCGGTCTGTTCTAATCGCGAACGCAACGGACCGAGAACCCGACCCACATGAAGGCGGGGGCATTGTAATCAATGTACACATCAGCGCTATAGTAGCTGAGATTGGTGGGGTACGCTTTGTTGTCATAGCCCTCCGTAGCACTCCAAAAGTCGGCGACATTTCCGAAAGCGCCGTAGTTGCCGCCATAGAAGCCAGCAGGAAAGGCCGAGAAACCCGTGGCGTTATTGTCACTTGGATTATTGCCCACTGCACATGTGCTTGTGCTACTGTTCCAGCCCGTGATGGAAGCCAATGCCTTGGCTATATAGGTATTATCATTACCACACACATACTGGTTCTGTCCGCTCACATAATCGGTCAACTGTGTCCACTCTGTAATACTCGGCACATGCCAGCCAGTAGGACAAATGCCTTGTACACCACTGGGATTGGCACTGCTGGAAGATGAATTACCCATCACAGCCTTCCAATTATACAGATATCCGTAGGTGGAAACGATGGATTGGTCGTTATTGGGATAATAACGGTAAGCTGTTGTGGTGCTTGTGCTACTCCCTAAGGCAATGCTTGTTCCATTAGCATAACTAGTAGTCCGCAAGTTCTCCTTCATCCAGCATTGGCTGCCTATTTGCACCGTGTTGTACGTGTTATTGTCAATATCGGTCACCGTGGCCGCTCCCGGGCAGGGTTGTCCATCCTGTGTAGTACCGCCTATTTCAGTAAACTGCAGGGTGAAAGTTTGCGAAGCACCTTGGGCCTGCATTATGCGCTGGCTCTCCGCCTCGTTGCCGTTAATGGTGGCGTAGCCCACGTATTCCATCTGGTCGCCGAAGGTGAAAGGGTGGGTGGTGGTGTATTTGGGAGTATTTTGGGATTTGGGCGATTGTAGAGACGCACGGCCGTGCGTCTCTACGGTACCGATGTATTCCATTTTGTTGGCATCGGTGCCGCCGTTGCATACCATTTTGATGGAAGAGGTTTGGCCGTTCTGGCGGGCGGTCATCACGTAGGTGCCTGCAGTGGCAAGGGTGATGCGAAATTGGTGGGAACCGGATTGTAAGGTATAATCATTCGCCACAACAATACGGCCGTTGATATCGGCAATGTCCATGGTTACCGTGCCCTCATTTGCCACCATCAGGCTGACCTCGGTGGTGCCGGTGAAGGGGTTGGGGTTGTTTTGGGACAACCGTAGGGGCGAATGATTATTCGCCCCTACAATATCGGAAATACCCGAGACATTCTGCATAGTCAAGGTGGTGTCGGGCCAGTAAATGGTCTCCTGCCAGCCCTTGGTCAGGTTGGTGATGACCACACGGTTGAGCTGTACATAATGGTTGGCCGCATCCTTGGCGGTGAAGGTGAGGGTTACGCTTTGGGCGAAAGCGGCGGTGCTTATCAAAACCACCGCCAAAAATGATAGGAGTTTTTTCATAATTGTGTTATTATTAAAATGTTATAATTAATCTGAATTTGTTTTATGTTAGGTTTTCCACCCTTCGCAAAAGGCATAAAAAAACCGTGAACTTTGTTTATTCGCGGCTGAGGTTCTGCAATACCCTTATCACAAATAAGAAAGCCCACGATTCAATCGTGAGCATTTCCGTCTTTCTCTTAGTGATAAGGTCGAAATTTTGCAGATTTCAGCCACTTGAAGAAAAGCGAAAACGCCTTTGTTATTTATTTATATTTGGTTCTTTTTATGCTTTAATTTTCTTTATTTCAATGTTTTAAGTTAATAAAATCCATTTATCGCATCCTTAAAGAAATGCGGTGGTAAAGATAGAAAAAAATATAATATGCTGGAAGCGTATTTTAAAAATCACATTTAATGAAACTAACACAAATATATTTACAACCCAAAAAAATTGCGGAGCAAATTTCCCTAAACTTGCGGAATAATTTTTATATTTTTTACGGAAAATAATTGTATATGACTAAATTTTTGGTATTTTTGCCGCTCAAAACAATTGTTATGAAAATAATGGGGCCATATAAGAAAAGAATAGCAGATTTATTGCTTTCGCGCAGACTGCAAGGTAAAGGTGCCATCTTGATTGAAGGTCCAAAATGGTGCGGAAAAACCACGACAGCAAAGCAATTCGCTAACAGCATACTGGATTTGGGTGATAGCTCAGTGCTTTCCAACGCTCAAATAGCATATCAAGTGAATCCTTCGGCCTTGCTGTTTGGAGAGACACCAAGGCTTTTGGACGAATGGCAATCGATGCCACCACTTTGGGATATGGTACGCTCCGAAGTGGATAGAAGACAAGCTTTGGGACAATTCATCCTCACGGGAAGCAGTGTGCCTCCAAAACTCAACCAAATGCAGCATAGCGGCACAGGAAGAATCGGGAAATTTCTGATGCGTCCAATGAGTCTCTGGGAATCTGGGGAATCAACAGGTGGGGTCAGTCTTGGAGATCTGTTTGACGGCAATACTGTATCCATACAAAGCAATGATATGGACATACATCAAATTGCGTATTTGATCTGTAGAGGCGGGTGGCCACAATCTACGTTGATTGATGGAGACGTCGCTTTGGACGAAGCACAGGACTATGTTGAGGCCATCTATCAGAGAGATATTCATCGAATTGACGACGTGCGCAGAAGTAGCGAACGCACACGTCTGCTGCTTCGGTCATACGCACGCCATCAAGGAGGAGCGGTCAGTTACAAACGTCTCTGTGATGACATCAAAGAAAATGACAATATGTCCATCACTTACGAGACCGTGTCCGATTATGTTGAAGCTTTGAAAAAATTGTTTGTGATTGAAGATATGCCGGCATGGAACCCGAATCTGCGTAGCAAAGCTGCCATACAGACATCCGACACACGCTATTTTATCGACCCAAGTATTGCTGCTGGTGTATTATCTATCGGACCAGATGATCTGCTTAACGACCTAAAAACCTGCGGATTGATGTTTGAAACAATGGCGGTGCGAGATTTGCGTGTTTATGCGGATGCACTGTCGGGAAAGGTTTTTCACTTCCGCAATGCTGATGGATTGGAGTGCGATGCCGTTTTACATCGCAGGAATGGCACTTACGGACTAATTGAGATTAAATTGGGTGGCCCGGATTTGATTGAAAAAGGAGCGGATACGCTGAAACGTTTGTCGACAAAAATCAACACAGAAAAGATGCCTTCCCCATCTTTTATGATGGTTCTGACTGCTGTTGGTGAGTACGCATATCAACGAAAACAGGATGGCATCTGGGTGATTCCTATAGGTTGCCTGAAACCGTGATTGCTAATGTCGAACTCACGTTAACATATAAACATGTTTTAAGCGAGAAACTTTACGCATCCACATTAATGACAATGCGGACGGATTTGTATTTGCTATTGCCTTGGAAGTCGTGAAGAATTTGCTGTATCAGTAATTTATTCTGAACCAGATTGTTATCCTTATTCAGCTTGATCCAGATGTCTTTCATGTAATAGTTCTGAATCCTTGACACCAAAGGCCATTCGGGACCCAAAACCCGCTGCGGGAAGGCCTCCCGCAAGAGCGGTGCGAGGACTAACGAGGCTTCATTAACCAGCTCATCATTGGCATGCTTGAGGGTGAGCTTGATCAAGCGGCAGATGGGCGGGAAATTGAACTGTCGGCGCTCGGCAATCTGCTGGCGGTACATGCTTTGGTAGTCGTTGGTGACCACATACTGCAAAGCTGGATGATTAGGCTGATAGGTCTGAATAATCACCTTGCCCGGCACCTCCTTACGGCCTGCACGCCCACTTACTTGCGACATGATTTGGAAAGCCTTCTCAAATGAGCGGAAATCGGGATAAGACAATAGATTATCGGCATTCAGGATGCCCACCACACTCACGCGGTCGAAATCCAGGCCCTTGGTCACCATCTGCGTACCCACCAAAATGTCAGTCTTGTGCTGTTCAAAGTCAGAAATAATTTTCTGGTAGGAATTCTTGTTGCGGGTGGTATCCAAGTCCATGCGGGCCACGACCGCCTCTGGGAACAACTCGGCCAAAGCATCTTCCACCTTTTCAGTACCGAAACCCCGCATTTCAATATCTGTGCTGTGGCACTGCGGACATTCCTTCGGCACCTCCACAGCATAGCCGCAATAATGGCATTTCAACAAATTGCTGCGTTTATGATAGGTCAGCGTCACATCGCAGTGCTTGCAAACAGGCATGCTCTGACAGGTATTGCAATACATACGCAGCGAATAGCCACGACGGTTCTGGAACAGGATGATCTGTTCGTGTTTAGACAAAGCCTCGGCCATACTGTCAATCAAGAACTGCGAGAAATGGCCGTTCATCTTCTTCTGCCGCAAATTCTTGACAATATCCACCACCCAGATGTCGGGCAATGTGCTGTCAGCATATCGGTGCATGAGGTTCACCAGACCGAACTTCTGCTGCTGGGCATTGTAATAGCTCTCCAATGAAGGCGTAGCGGTGCCTAACAAAACCTTACATTGATGAATCTTCGCTAACACAACCGCCCCGTCTCGCGCATGATAGCGAGGTGCGGGGTCAATCTGCTTGTACGAGCCGTCATGTTCTTCATCCACAATAATCAGGCCCAAATTCTGATATGGCAGCAACAAAGCCGAGCGGGCACCTAAAATCAGCTGGTATTTTGTGTTCAAATCCCCTTCTTTATGCTGATTCAGCACCCTATTCCAAATTTCCACACGCTCGTACTCGTTGAAACGGGAATGGTACACCCCTACCCTGTCGCCGAAAAATTTCCGCAAGCGGTTTACGATCTGCGAAGTCAATGCTATTTCCGGCAACAAATACAGCACCTGTTTGCCTTGTGATAAAACATTGTCTATCAACTTGATATACATTTCCGTTTTACCACTTCCAGTGATACCATGCAAGAGGACCGTGTCGTATATTTTAAACTGTTCCTCTATGTCACACATCGCCTGCTGCTGATGCTCCGTCAACTGAATATCATTAGCGGAAGAAGAAGAATCAAAGGCCTCCAAACGGCTGGTCACCACGGTTTGCTGCTCGAAAATGCCCTTGTCTATCAGGGTTTGCAGACGGGCCTGCGAAATGTCCGCTTTTTTCAGCAAATCCGCTTTTTTGATGACCGTTTTCAGATTAATGCCGTTGGGTTTGGCAGTATCCTTGGTCTGCATCAGAAAAGCCAATAACAAATCCTGCTGCTTGGCAGTTTTCTTAGAGGCACCCAAGGAATCTATCAGATTCATCAAAGCGGTTTCATCATCGCAATAAGGGGACGCCAATGCAATAAAAGTCTCAGTTTTAGGTTTATACGGATCTCTGATTTCCTCATCGGTAATCACCACATCCTTATCCACCAACGATTTAATTATCGGAATAACCTTCTGAATATCAATTGTTTTGGCAATTTCATCCACCGTCATGGTAGGATGATAAGCCAAGGCCTCCACCAGCTTGGTCTCTTTCTCGTTCAGCACCGTCATATCCCCATCGAAAGCGGGGTTCAGCTGAATTTTGGTCTCGCTGGCCAGCTTAAGGGCAGAGGGGAAAGCGGCTGCCATCACCTCGCCCAGCGAGCACATATAATACTTGGCAATCCACTGCCACAGCTGGATTTGACGCTCCGAAACGACCGAATGCTTGTCAATGACATCCAACACATACTTGGTGTTGACCTGACGCGGGGCATTCTCGTGAACCTTCATCACCAGCCCTGAATACAACTTACTTTTGCCGAAAGGTACCACCACACGCATACCGAAATCCACGCTGTCGCCCAGCTCTTGGGGAATGCGATAGGTAAAAAGCCCTTGCAAAGGCAAGGGCAATAGTATATCAGCAAAATAAGTATGCATCATAATAAAAAGTAAGCGTTATCGATTATTCGCCAGCGATATAAACGGCCAAATCGACAGCTTTGTTAGCATAACCCACTTCGTTATCGTACCAAGCAATCAGCTTCACAAAATTGGGATTCAGCATGATACCGCCATTGGCATCGAAAATGGAAGTGTGGGTGTCGCCCAGCAAGTCAGTAGAAACAACCATATCTTCAGTGTATCCCAGAATACCCTTCAATTCGCCTTCGGAAGCGCGTTTCATAGCGGCCTTGATTTCGTCGTAAGTGGTAGAGCGTTCCAAACGGCAGGTCAAGTCAACCACAGAAACGTCAGCAGTAGGAACACGGAATGACATACCTGTCAGTTTGCCTTTCAGTGAAGGGATAACTTTGGTCACAGCCTTGGCGGCACCTGTTGATGAAGGGATGATGTTGCCGAAAACGGAACGGCCACCACGCCAGTCTTTCATAGAAGGACCGTCAACAGTTTTCTGTGTAGCAGTAGCGGCGTGAACGGTTGTCATCAAACCTTCCACCATACCGAAATTATCGTGGATAACCTTGGTCAGCGGAGCCAAGCAGTTGGTGGTACATGAAGCATTAGAAACGATGGGCTGACCAGCATATTCCTTATGGTTAACACCCATTACGAACATAGGAATATCGTCTTTTGGAGGAGCGGACAACACCACTTTCTTAGCACCTGCCTGAATGTGTTTGTCTGCCAAATCCTGAGTCAGGAAGCGACCGGTGCATTCCACCACCACGTCAACGCCTACTTCATCCCATTTCAAGTTAGCGGGATCCTGCTCTGCCGTTACACGGATAGTATTTCCATTGATAACCAGGTTGTTATCCTTCACTTCGATAGTACCTTTGAACTGACCATGAACAGAGTCATATTTCAGCATATAGGCGATATAATTCACTTCCAAAAGGTCGTTGATAGCAACCACTTGCACGTTGTCTCTCTCCAAAGAGGCATCCAGCACCAGACTTCCGATACGGCCGAAACCGTTGATTCCTATTTTAATTTTTTCCATAATAAATTGATATTTAAAATGTTATAGTTGATTAAACGTTAAAACGTGAAGGCGTTAAGAAGTTTAGACGAATCTTATTCCCACGTTTTTAAAAGTTTGCAAAATTACATAAATTTATTGAGATACATATCGTTATATCTTCAATCGGTCAAAATTCTTTCCAAACACACCGTATGTTTTTGAAATACTGATAAATGATGTATCATCAATTTCCTTGATAATACGCGTAATTAACACTTTGTCGGTACGGTGAGCAATAATAAGCAGAATCTCGCTTTCCTCCATGGTGTATGAACCTGTGGCCTTGATAAAAGTGGCGCCACGATGGATTTCCTTATTGATACGCTCCGCAATCTCCTTGTTCTTTTTCGAAAAAACCATAATCTGATAGCTTTGCTTATAACCATCGATAACCACATCCGACACCACCATATAAACAAACATCACCACCATACTATAGACCAGTTTTTCGAGCGACTGGACAATAAAATAAGAAGAACCCACAATAAGAATATTAGAATAGAACGAAATCCTACCGTATGAGATATTGCGATATTTGCCAACCATCAGCGCAATGATGTCGGTACCACCTGTATTGCCGCCCCAGTTGATGGCCATGCCCACACCGAAAGCCGACACAGTAGCGCCTATCAGGGTGCACATGAACTTGTCTTCCACCAGCGGAGCGGTGAAAATCGCCTGACCGATAGCCATAAACACCGACAAAATCACAGAACAGATGATGGTATTCACGCAGAATTTCTTTCCCAGCACCTTCCATGCGATGGCGACTAAAATCAGGTTCAACACCAAAGTAGAGATACCCACGGGAATCTTCAAGGCAAAATAGAGGATAGCACCGATACCGCTCACCCCACCGCCGGTCAGTTCGTGAGGTATCATAAAAGCAGTCCATCCGAATGCAAAAAGTGCCAAACCGATGGTGATAAATACGAAATTTTTAAGTTCTTCCAATAAGCTTTTTCCAGTAATTGACATGATATTTTGTTTTTAGTCTTTTTTACTCATTTTTTTACATTGCTGAATTTCAATATTTTATAAAAAATTTCAGATTGAAATCCGATGCAAAATTACAAAAAAAAGAAAAAAGAAAAAAATTGTCGAACGAAAGAAAAAAAATAGTATTTTTGCATCGTCAAAAACGGAGACGTGAAGGACACCTTGCTTCCTTAGCTCAGTCGGTTAGAGCATCTGACTGTTAATCAGAGGGTCCTAGGTTCAAGTCCTAGAGGGAGCGCAAAAGAGAGCACCGAATTTCAACGAGTTCGGTGCTTTTTTTTTCTGTTGCCGCAATATAAATTTGAACGCATATCGATTTTTCAATATAAATTAATAATTTTTCAAAATAAATTTTCCAATAGTTATGTTTTATATCGAATAATTTTGTATTTTTGCATCGATTTATACGAGAAAAATAAAACACAATAACTATGAATACATCAGTAATACCGCAGCAACAGGGAGACCTCTCTTGGGCAGAAATCAAAGAAATGATAAAAGAGACCTCAATACAGATGCAGGAAACCGATCGAAGAATGCAGGAAACCGATCGAATAGTAAAAGAGACGAGTCGTGGAATCGCCGAATTAAAGGAATCGCGAGCGAAGACAGACGAAAAAATACGTGAGTTGGCCGAACAATTCACTTCCACCACCGGTCATATCACCGAAGGTATCATGCATCCTGCAGCCATAAGAGTGTTTCAGGAAGCGGGATACGACATCAACCGCTACTATCGTAACCTCAAGAGAAAGAATAAACAAAAGCAAACCGAGATGGAGGTGGACCTGCTGATGTTGGACGACACATTGGTCATAGCCGTGGAGATAAAGACGGACTGCCGGAAGAAAGATATTGATCATTTTCTACGACAAATGCCAAAGTTCAAGAAACTGTTCCCAGAATACCGCGACAAAGAGGTCTTGGCAGCTGTAGCTGCTATCAATTACGACTCGGATGCGTCCCAGTATGCCCACGAACAAGGCTTACTTGTTATCAGCACAACCGACGGCAATCTCTTCAACCTTGAGCCCTCCGACCGGAAAAAGCTAAAAAGGTTTTAGTCTGAAAGAGGCCAGCTACAACCTCCATTTAACATGTTTTTCCACATCCTCCCATAATTACCGAATGAAAACACCTGACTTGGAAAAACATAGAGTTTTCCCATTAATTACACTATTTTCTTCACATCTACCACAAAACTCCTTATATCCTCTTCGGTAGTATCCCAGGAAGTGACTAATCGAATCTCTTGGGTATTCTCATCCCATACATAAAAAAAGTGACTCTGTAGCAGTTGTTCTACCATCTCCGGCGCCATCTTGAGCAACAAAATATTGGCATCGGGTGACTGTGTGAACTCGAAACCCAAAGCCAATAACTCCTGATGTAGCATCCGGGCCATTTTATTGGCATGAGCAGCATTCTTGTATAACAAATCATCCTGCAAGTAGGCGGAAAATTGTGCCGACACGTAGCGCATCTTGGAAAATAGCTGTGTTGACTGCTTTCTCAGATACTTGATATTTTCCACCAACTCAGGACGGAAGGCAATGACGGACTCTGCCATCATACATCCGTTTTTGGTGCCACCAAAGCTCAGTATGTCCACTCCACAATCCACCGTAATTTCTTTCAATTTCTTATCCAAAGCCACACAGGCATTGGCAATACGAGCCCCATCCATCAGCAAGTACATATCATACTGATGGATAAAATCCGCCAAGTTTTTAATTTCTTCCACTGTATAAACGGTGCCCAACTCGCTGCACTGCGAGATATATACCATTTTCGGTTGTGAGTGATGCTCAAAGCCGAAACCATGCAACATGGGTTTTATCAACTCTGGTGTCAATTTGCCATCTGCAGTATCCACTTCCTTAATTGCCGCACCACTCAGAAAACCAGGTGCTCCGCACTCATCCACAGCGATATGAGCGGTCCTGGCCGCAATCACCGCATGAAATGGCTGACAGCAAGCACGGATAGCAGTCACATTGGCCCCCGTGCCGTTGAAAACAAAACAAGGCTCAGCATTCTCACCGAAACATTGCTTCAAGTCCATCACCGCCTGCGCGGTCCAGGGGTCATCGCCGTATGCCAAGGCATGATCCTGATTGGCCTGCATCAAGGCTTGCATTATCTGCGGGTGCACTCCCGAATTATTGTCGCTTCCAAAACTTCTCATAGTCTTTTATTTTACAGATGCGAAAAAACGTTTATTTTATTTCATAAAAAAAGTGATATTATATCCTGATTTCCTTTTAATATCCTGAAAAACACCTTCCGTCAAAGACAAATTATTTATTAGCTTTTTCTTCATCGTTGTTATACCATTCCAAATAAGCTTCGGTATATTGCTTACCTGATTCCACCAAATTCTTTTTCTTCGTGTCAGAAATGTTGAAATCAATGGCGCTAACACCTAAAGTGTCGATATAAACTGTACGTTGCCAGTCATCGCTGTGCAGGTGAACATTGTTCTGGAAGTCGATGAGCGTTGACACCAACGCTTTAGTATAAGTAAAGAAACTTTTTATCTCATTAAACTTGGTAGCACTATGAGTGAGATACATTGAGATGTCCTCCTTGGCATCCAAACGGAATCCCAAAGTTTCTTTATTATAAACATATTCATTTTTAGCAATACTTTTTTGTAAAACCTTGGTTTTGTTGACTTTCTCGTAATAATCCGTACGTCTTGCATGATTTAGATTAGAGATATATGAGGACCGGTCAAAGGTCTTGATGGAATAGTTGTCCAAAAGTCCACCGTCCACAAAGACATGCTTGTTATCTTCTCCCCCTCTCACGGAAGCGAAAAACAGAGGTATGGACATAGATATGCGGGCTGCATCCGCAATTTTCACTTTTGGTGTATCTTTATGACTGAACATATTTGAAAGACCCGTCGTCAAATCTGCCCCTACCAAATAAATTTCCCTAAACTGTTTGGTTTTGGCAAGTTCTTCAAAAGTGATCTCGCCATTGCCAGTTTTCCTCTTGATAAAGTTGGCCATCAAGTCTCTGAAATAGTCACCTTTATACCAACCATAATCTTTGAGCAGACGATTTGTGTCACGGATAATGCCGAAAGAGCTGTCCATGAATTTCTTGAAGTTGAGGTCCCAAAGAATCTCCTTCAGTTCATCAGCGGTGTATCGTAATCCGACCAAGACTGCCACCATGGCACCCGCGGAAGTTCCTGCAACCCTTTTAATGTCTTTTAATACACCCTCCTTGTCGAGCACTTCAAGTGCTCCCACGTATGCGATTCCTCTCACACCGCCACCTTCAAAGACCAGATTTCTAAAATGATAAGCCATATTATTTGTTTTTAGTTTGTACGCACTGATTTTTTTCAAAAATATATTCCTGATAACAAAATTCCTATTGTATAATAATTTCATTTTTCAGAATGCAAAAGTAAAATAAAATATTCAGAAACAAAAAAAAATAATGTATTTTTGCAGCCGAAAACAATAAAACAGAAAACATGTCCAAACGTGTATTGATGGCGATGAGCGGGGGTATCGACAGCAGCGTGTCGGCCTTGTTGTTGTTGGAACAAGGCTACGAGCTGGTGGGTGTCACTTTCCGCACTTTCGACTATATCAAGGAGTCGTGTTTAGCTCGTGAAAAAGGCTGTTGCTCTGTTGAGAGCATTATGGAAGCCAAACACTTTGCCGAAGGCTTAGGCATAGACCATCATATTTTGGATTTCCGGCAGATTTTCCGCGACCATGTCATCACCAATTTTGTACAGGAATACCAGCGCGGACGCACACCCAACCCGTGTGTGCTTTGCAACTCACACATCAAATGGGGCGAACTGCTAAACGCCGCCGAACAATACAACTGTGATTTCATCGCCACTGGCCACTATGCACAAATTGAACAGTACCAAGGACATTACTATCTGAAAACTGCTGTTGACCAGCACAAAGACCAGACTTATTTTTTGTGGATGCTCACGGAAGAGAATCTGAAGCGCACTATTTTCCCGCTGGGTGGCTATACCAAGGATGAAGTAAGACAACTGGCATTACAGCATCATTTTGAGAAACTAGCCCACAAAAGCGAATCGCAGGAAATCTGCTTCATCCCCGACAATGACTACCGTCACTTTTTAGCTGAACAAGGGTGCCAGATTGAGGAAGGCAACTTTATAAACCGCGAAGGAAAAGTGGTGGGCCGCCACAAAGGGTTCTGCAATTACACCATCGGCCAGCGCAAAGGCTTAGGTGTGGCCTTCGGGGAGCCCAAATATGTGACCCATATCGACGCCGACCGTAACGAAGTGACCATAGGTGACCGGGATGAGCTGTATTGCACCGAAGTTCATGCCTCCGAAATGCGCATTCGTGATGAAGAATGGTTGCGTTCTTCCCCCGAAGTATATGCCCGCATCCGCTATAAATCACCTGCCACACCCGCAAAATTGGTCTTTGACGATGACTTTGCCGACAACAAACGTGCCTGCCTGCATTTCGAAGAGCCTGTATGGGGAGTCACCCCTGGACAATCGCTGGTACTGTACAAAGATGGACTTGTGGTGGGGGGAGGACTAATTGACAGTTGACAATTAATAATTAATAGTTGATGATTGATAATTAGCACATTAACTAATTTGCTAATTAACTAATTTGCTAATTTTCTTCGTGAAGGCTACGGAGTCGCCCCAGGCGTTATACAGGATTTGATGGCCAATGGCTTTCATACGTATGTTAAGACAGGAATAGCATTCCTCGGGCTTATCACTTACACAGGCCTTATCGGGATAAATAAGATAGTCTTCGCGATATTCATTAGGTGTCATATTCGGCATAATGACATTAGCGCCCGCCATAATGGCTTTCTCACGACCCATAGGGTCAACGGTTTGGTTGGCCGTGGCTGCCACCATATTAATTTCAGGCATCATCAGTCGTAAAACAGCAATCATCTTCAAGGTCAAATTCATTCTGTCTTCTGCGGAAGGAATCTGATTAGCATATTGATACAAAGGTGTATCCGGATGCGGGATAAAGGGCCCCATGCCTACCATGGCAACATCTTTTTTCTTGAAGAACAGCAAATCTTCCGCCAAAACGTCAAGAGTTTGGAAAGGCAAGCCCACCATCACACCTGTACCTGTTTGGTAGCCAATTTTCAGCAAAGAATCAATGCAGGCCAAACGGCGAGCAAAATCATGACGTTCGTCATGGGGATGGATTTTGTAGTACAATTCCTCGTTAGAAGATTCTATACGAAGCAGATAGCGGTGTGCACCCGCCTCAAACCATTCCTGATATACCTCATCGCTTTGCTCACCCAAAGACAGCGTGATACCCAACGCACCATTGTCTATCTCTTTTATCCGTTTTACCAAGCGTGTAATTTTCTCAACAAAGGCCTTGTCGTTACGTTCCCCACTCTGGATAGCCACAGAGCCATAACCCAGTTTATGGGCCATTTTGGCGCATTCCAGCACCTCGTCCTCCGTCAGCTCATATCTGTCCACTTTATGATTATCGCTCCTCACACCGCAGTACAAACACGATTTACGACAGATATTACTCAGTTCTATCAGACCTCTAAGATGCACATAATTGTCCAAACGAGCAAACTTTACCTCCCGGGCTTTTTGCAACAGTTGTTGCATTTCCTCGCCCTCCGTGGCAAGTAACTGCACAATGTCTTCCTTTTCAAAATATTGTTTATCAAGAAGATGCTGTAATGTCATAGATTTTTTTTAATTAGGCAAAGATACAAAAAAATGTAGAGACGCACCATGGCACGTCTCTACATTCGGTTAGGCGTTAAGGCGGGGAGACGCTCACTTCGTTCGCTCGTTAAGACGATAATTACTTTGACGACCTAACGTCTTAACGAATGCACGAAGTGCATGTCTCCACGCCTCCCCGTCTTAACGTTTGATAAACTTCTTCGTCGCGGTCACACCCTCGCCGTTCACTCTCACGAAATACATGCCGGCAGCCATGTCGCTGAGGTCGATGCGGGCATGGTTCTCAGTGAGCTGTACAGTCTGGATCATCTGGCCGAAGGCGTTGAAGATCACAGCTTCTTTCACTTCAACATTGCTGTTGATGCTCAGTTCGATGTAGTTGTCAGCGGGGTTCGGCATCAGGCTGATGCTGTTGGCCAATGTGAGGTTGTCAATGCCTACACCTGTGGTGGTGAAGGTAGTGCTGACAAAGTCGCTTTGGTTGTCAGCGGCGCAGATAGCTTTCACACGTACATCGTAAGTGCTGTTGGCGGTCAGACCTTCAATGTCGTATGAAGTAGTCTGAACGGTAGCCTCTTGCCACTGGCTTGCGGTGCTGAGTTTGTAACCAACTTTCCATGAAGTCTCGCTGCCACCAGCAGTCCAGGTCATAGTGGCGCTGGTCTGGGTGATGCTGTTTACTTGCAGGTTGGTAGGAGCGTCGCAAGGCTCAACGGGTTCAGCGGGAGTGGTGAAGCTGACGGGAGTAGTCCAGTCGCTAGTATTGTTATTACCGCAGTTGGACTGAACACGCACCTGATAAGTGGTTTCAGCAGTCAGGTCTGTGAGCTGATAGTTGGTAGTCGTCACAGCGATGCTACTGCTCCAGTTGCCAGAACCAGCCTTGTACTGCAAGTTCCATGCGGTTTCGGTACCACCAGCGGTCCAGGTCACATTGGCAGTGTTGTAAGCTGTTGCTGTAGCGTTCAAGTTGGTAGGCACATTGCAGGTGGGTTGAGTTTCATCTTGTGTGGTGAAGTTGACATCTTCACCATACACGGTATTACCATTGAAAGTTATGAATGCCTTATAGGTGTATGCAGTGTTGGCAGTCAAACCTGTGAGGTTATGGGTCAGCGTATTGGCAGTGCTGGTCAATGTGACCACAGTATAGCTAGCGTCGCTAACAGCTTTCCATTCGAAACCGCGAGCCGTAATGTCCACGTTATCTGGATTGTTGACTGCACCATGCAGGGTGGCAGTAGTTGTGCCAACTGCTGAAGCCTGATTAGTGACCACAGTAGGATCAGCAGCGGGAACATAGCTGGTGGTTACATTAATGTCATCAATACAGCAGGAATAATAAGAGGATCCATAGTACCAATGGAATGCGATATAACCCGTTGCTGGAATGTTAGAAAGAGCAGAGAAATCGACGGAATCAACACCACCTCCTCCTGTACCGGAATGCACAATAGAAGTGATTGTGGCTACAGAAGTAAATGTAGCGGCAATATTGCTTCTATCAGTAACATAGCCTACAGTCAATGTACCAGAGCTTGCACTCTCCATAGCTCTCCAGAAATTCAGTTTCAGAGTATTCAGCGGAGAGGTAAATTCAGGAAGCACAGCGTATGCATCACTACCGGCCGACCCTGTAGTAAATACCAAGGAGTTCGGAGCACTATTATAATAATAGTAAGATGCACCACTACCAACAATATGCGGAGCGGGATAGGTTGTGTTGTTGGTAATTGTTGTCCAGCATAACGGTGCATCACCAGCAGTGTTGTAAGTTGTAGCATTATAGGAAGCATCGTCAAAGTTCTCGGTATATGGCAATGACAATGGGGTGCAGTCGGTTGAGAAGGAAACTCTGTCGCTCCATGGACTTTCGTCGTTGCCACTGCATATTTGTCTTACATACACATCGTACAGAGTACCGCTTGTCAAGTTGGGCAGAACTATGAAAGTATCCTGTGTACTCAGTGTGGTACCAGCAGCGGATCCTTGCTCAAAACCAGCAGGACCATATTCCACATCCCAAGATACGCCTTCGAAAATTGGGGTCCATGAAATAGTGGCCTGCGTTGCTGAGATTTCGCTTACAAGCACATTTGTAACCTCATGGCAAGAAGGAGCAAACTCTAAAACCACGTCATCCAAATACATATAATTGGAGGATGCGGTATCGGATGCAAAGGCGATAAAACGTCCTGTACCCGTATAATTGTAGAATTCAACCTCAAAATCTTCCCAAGTGGAAGTTGCGGAGGGAGATACCCTTGCTACTTCCACGAAGCTGCTCTTGACATTCGGATCCGTCATAACACCCACTTTCAGGTGATAAGCAGCAGAAGTTTTTCTCAGCTTGAAGGAAAGTCTCAAAAGGCTCAGGTCAAGAGATTCGTCTATTTCAGGCAAGGTAACATAGTTGTAAGTAGTTGAAGTGGAATAGAAGTACAAAGCACCAGGTTCACTGCTATGTGTTGTATTAATATACGGATATTGAATAGTGGTGCTATAAGTGGTATTTCTGTTCCAGCAATTCGGGAAGGCAGTGGTACCTGTGCCGTAAGTGTCAAATGATTCGGTGTAGGGCAGTGTGTCAATCAGCAAGCAATCGGTTCTGAATGAGCCTTTCATAGACCATTCACTCCTTTCCTCGCTATTACATACCGCTTTTACATAGAAATCATAGAAAGTTCCAGGTTCGAGGTCATTGATAGTTAACGGGAAGGCCATTGTATTTTGAGAGACGCCGGTCACATTCGGATTGAAGTTGGTGGGACCGTATGCCACAATCCATTCGTTTTCGTCTCTACCTGGACGCCATGTCAAATCAGCAGTTGTTGTAGTTAGATTTTCGGCTTCCAAATGCATAGGAGCTACGCAACCTGGTGCATAATCTACTACCAAATTGTCGATATAGCAGGTGTTGGCAGCACCGTCTCTTTGAGAACGGATGGCAATGTATTTGCCAGTGCCTTCGTAGCCGGTAAATGCCACGGTAAAGCTGTTCCATACTGCTGTTCGTGGTTCAATAGTCTGTACCAGCACGAAAGAAGAGGTATCTGAAAGGTCTTCCAATACACCCACTTCCAAGAAATAGCCACTACCCATAGCGGCTTTGAAAGCGAAGGACATCTGCAAAGTGTTCAGTTCCGCGTCAAACTCAGGCAAAATCGCGTATGCGAAGGTAGTAGCCGTTGTATAGAAATACATGGCACCCGGTGTAGTCAAGCCAGTCGAGGAAGACATTGCTGCAATATACGGCAAAGAGGTGTTATTATTGATTTTACGCCAGCAATCCGGATAAGCGGTAGTGCCTGTGCCATAGCTGTCAAAGTTTTCGTTATACGGCAAAGCCATCGGCGCACATGCCGTCGTGAATGTCGTTACAGGTGAATAGACTGAGATCTCACCATTGCTACAAATTGTTCTCAAATACACATCGTATGTTGTATTGGGATCCAGACCAGTGAGCGTATAAGGATTAACATCAATGGAAGTCGGCTCATAAGCATCGATAGAGAAGCCCGTAGGACCATACACAATCTGCCACTCGGTTACATCTTCAGCAGCACCCCAATTAACCGTAGCCTCAGAAGAGGTGATATTAGTGATGTTGACATTGGTCGGCAGGAGGCATTCGGGAGCATAATCCACTTCAATATCATCCACATAGAAGGTAGAGGCAATTCCGTCAGGAGTTTTGAGCACAATATGTTTGCCTGTTCCTGTATATGAGTTCAAATAAACGGTGAAATCCTCCCAAGTGCTGGTTGCGGCAGGAGAAATGGTGGTCACCACGCTATAAGTGCTCAGGTCGTATGGATCTGACATCACACCAACCTCCAAAGCATTGGTTGCCGCTGACTTGCGAGCTTTGAAGTTCAGCTGCAGATCTCTGATGTTCACATCGTCTGAAAATGCCGGCAAAGCCGCATAGCAATAAGTGCTGCTTGTTGTGGTAACAGTTGAATAGAAGTAAAGACTTCTGCTCTGGGAAACAGCATAAGTGGAAGATACGTATGGATAATTGGTGGTGGAATTGGTTTGACGAATCCAGCAGTCAGGATAATTGGCGACTCCAGACGCGTAGCTGTCGAAATTCTCAATGAACGGCAGGGTGTCGAGAGGTGTACATAATGTTGTGAAATTGTTTCCTAAAGTATAATTGCTTTCACTGCCGTCATCACAAACAGCTTTCACTCTCAATTGATATGTAGTACCTGCAACCAAGGTAGTCAGTTCGTATGTGGTGTCAACAATACCTGTAATTTCAGTCCATTCTGTGCCACCATCCACCATATAGTCAAGTTGCCATTCACTCTCATTACCATTGGTGGACCATGAGACCGTAGCTGTTTCCACTCCAATTTGACTTACAATCAAATCGGTTGGACGTTGACATGTGGTGATATAGTGAATATCCACATCGTCTAACCAATAATACCAAACATTTGAAGTTGTGTTAGCTTGTCTGAAAGCAATATAATTGCCAGTGCCAGTTAGTCGTGTATTGTTAAAATTCACGTCATAATTTAACCAAACATCTTCTTGCTCACCTGGGAATATAGTTTCAACCAATTCAAATGTAGAGGTATCTGCAGGATTACTCATCACACCTACTTGAAAAACTCCCGAATATGTAGGAGATTCTTCTCTCAACCAGAAAGAGACTTGCAAGCTATGGATATCCTCATTAATTTGGGGAGTAGCTGCCCATGCCCTGCCTTGGAATCTCAAACTGGCGGATCCACTGTGCTTTTGGTCACTATTACAGAAAGGTGCTGTTGTAGTTGTACCACTAACGTATGACACTGGACGAGTCCAGCAGGTAGGATAATAATGTCCAGATGCGCCTGAACCATAATATTCAAATCCTTCATAATAAGGTAATTCACTTACTGGTCCACATAAGGTACTGAAATTATGCACATCGCTCCAGAAACTATGGTCTTCACCTGTACATACCGCACGTACTTGCACATCATAAATGGTAGATGAGCTTAAACCTTCTAACAAATAAGTTGTATCACTGATACCTGAAATAAGAATCCACTCTGTATCCTGAACAGATTTATATTGCACTTCGTAATTACCCACCGCAAAGTCATCACTCCAATGCAATTCAACACTATTTATTGTGGTATTTGATGAGGTTAAATTATAGGGCTTGATACAAGTAGGGATAATATGGATATCCACATCATCAAGCCAATAGTACCAATTGGTAAAAGTAGTATTTGCTTGTCTGAACACAATTACATTACCCGCACCTGTCAGTTGTGTATTATTAAAATTCACCTCATAATATAACCAAACATCTTCCTGTGCGCCAGGATGGATGGTCTCTACCAACTCGAAGGTACTGGTATCTGCCACATTGCTCATAACACCAACCTGGAATACACCAGATTGTGTTGGACCTTCTTCTCTTAGCCAAAATGACACTTGCAAATTATGAATATCCTCACCAAACTGAGGTGTGGCGGCCCAAGTGCATGCCTGAAATCTCAAACTGGCATTACCGGTATTCTTTTGTGTCGTATTGCAGAAAGGTGCTGTGGTAGTGGATGTGCTATAGCTAACAGGGCGACTCCAGCAAATAGGATATTCACTGCCAGCAGCGCTATAGCCATAATTTTCAAATCCCTCAAAATAGGGCAATTCACTTACAGGATTACACAACGTATGGAAAGAATATGTCTCACTCCAATAACTATTTGCATCAGGACACACTGTACGTACTTGAACATTGTAGAATGTGGCATCATCCAAATCGGTTAAAGTATAAGTTGTATCGTTAATATTTGAGATGATTTCCCATGCTGAATCACCAACAGCTTGGTAACGTAATTCGTACGATGAGTTCTCATCCATTGGATTCCAAAACAATTCGGCAGTAGTTTGAGACAAACTGCTTGTGGTTAATCCTGTTGGGGCAAAACAAGTCTGGACAGGTCCTATCACCACATCATCCAAATACATATAATTGGAAGCACCTGTATTGGAAGCAAAGGCAATATAGTGTCCATCACCTGCGTAAGATTCAAAAGTAGTGGTGAAAGATTCCCAAGTACTGGTGGCACTGGGGCTAAGAGTGTCTATCGGTACAAAGGTACTCGGATCCATGGGATTATTAATTACACCTATCACCAATTTATAACTTGCCGATGTTTTCCTCAACTTATAATCCACTTGCAAGCTGCTCATATCGACATCCAAATAAGGTGTGACAGCGTATGCGTCGTAAGTGCTTGTGGTATAAAAATACAATGAACCCGGTGCGGAGTGATTTGTAGAGGAAATGTATGGATAACTTTGTGTGATAGTTGAGGTAGCAGTGGTAGTATTTATTTTTGACCAGCAAGTGGGATACGAAACGTATGCAGTGGTACCGTACGTGTCAAAACTTTCGGTGTAGGGGAATTCCGTGACAGACATGCAGTTTGTTCTGATGGTAAAGGTTTCTTCACTCCAAGCACTTTCATCACCATTGTCACATTGGGACTTGACTCTGAAAGTGAATGTGTAACTGGTATTAGGTTCCAAATCCTCAATAGTGTATGAAGTTGTTGTAATGTGGTTTGCTTCCAGCCAGTAATCATCGCCTTCCATCTGATATGCAATATCCCATTCGGAAGCAGGGGTAAGTAAAGAAGGTAACCATGAGACTGTAATGCTATTGGAAGTGGTTGCAGAAATCGAAATTTCAGAAGGACCTTCGCATGAGGGTATGAAGTCAAGTGTGAAGTCATCAACATATACAGAATTAGTGGAGGAGCCGCTGCCTGAACGCAAAGCAATATAATGCGCATTACCCGTATAATTGTTGAAATCCACTTTGAACGGTTGCCAAGTGGAAGTCGTTGAGGGAGAAATGGTGTCGTATGGCTCAAAAGTGTTCGGGTCATTAGGGTCAACAATGGTTCCCACTACGAGATTATATGCGGCGGAGCCTTTATACAACATCATGGTTGCCCTCAAATTGTTGATAGCAATGGTGTTGGAGTCTAACAATGGTGTTATGGCCATAGTGAAATAACCGGATGCGGCATACATATACAAAGAACCTGGAGATGATTTGGAATAAGTTGAAGAAATATATGGATAGCTCAATGTTGAAGTAGAGGTTGATGTTGTAGTGTTTATTTTGGTCCAGCAGGTGGGATACGCCACATTGGGGTATGCGCTATTGCCCGTCCCGTAGGTATCGAAACTTTCGCTATAAGGCATACTTACAATACGGCAGGGATTATAAAGGGTGGTGGCACATACCACATCAGACATAGCAGTGGCACCAGACACATACACTGCTTCCACACTATAGCAATATTCAGTTTCTTCCTCCAAGTTGGCATCAATATAAGAAAATCCCTCAACCAAAGTAGTGTTTATCTGGTTATTGTCCTTATATACGTTAAAACCTCTCAAGTTGTCAGACACAAACTCGCCACGGACAATAAAGGGCATGCCCAATTGTTCAAGAGATGTGCCATCGCGCCAAGGACCCCAAGCACCTTCGCTAGGCAGATATTGTATGGCATTACCAGTACTCACTTCACCAAGCACTGCGCGTGGCGTACCCCAGGGACCAGATGCGATACTGCCTGTGAAACCGACAGACACCCAATAGTTTCCAGCAGGAAGGGTGGTGTTGATACCAGCCACAATACGCATAATTGGACGTGTTGTATCTGTAAAAGCAGTTGAAGAGGTACGATAAATTCCTGTCCACGAAGTGGAGGTCATGCAGTTAGTCGTATCACTGGACCATACTGGCACAACAGTGGAGTCAATAGGTTCAGTATCATAGATACTCACATAACATCCCGTAAATGTTGATGTGGTGGAACTACCTGTCTGATAAGCATAAAATTCCATCTCACGCACTAAGGCAGCACCTGTCAGTGTGAAATCATCAGCCAACAAAAATTTAGAATGTGCGTTGGCATTGGAACCCCATTGTGTCTGACCACCATAACATGCACTGACATCTGCACCGTTATATCCAGCACCTGCATGCGTCACCATATCGGCTTGATCAAACAAATTCAAACGCGCTGGTTGGGTGGTTCCTGCCGGCGTATTCCAAGTGATTTTCACCTTCGATGATGACAAAGCAGTAGCTGTCACATCGGCAGGCGGATTTGTTTGTGCCCAAACCGACACTCCCATCAGCAGAGCAACGATAAAAAATAAAATTTTCTTCATAATAATTTGTATTTAATTGATTTATAGCTATTTATATTATTTTACAACAATATTCCAATATCGTCTTGCAAAGTTACACATAATTTTTTTAATGGAGGTTGAATTTCATGCATTTTGTTGATAACTTTATTTTAATTTAAATTCGCATAAAAAATACAGTATGTCTTTAACATTCCCGATTTGAAATTCACCCGTATTCTTTTATTCAACTATGAATTAACGAATTTGCTATTTATCTCATTTGCTAATTATTTTTTTGTATCTTTGCACCCCTAAAATTTTTGATGGCAATTTTTACCTAAGTTCTTGATATGGGAGATTTTGAAGCAGAAGAAAGAGAAACGAAAGAATTGGTCGAACGCTTTAAGTCGATGATAGATTCCGGCACCTCCGTGTTTTTTGATTCGGAAGAGCTGGAAATTATTATTGATGAATTGATGCGACAGATGGATGTGCAGATGGCCTCCGAAGCCATTGAATACGCCATCCGCCTCTATCCTTCCGATTCGTTTTTCAGAATCTTGCGCGCCAAGAAAATGATGCTCCAAATGGAATTCGACAAGGCCGAAGAGGAACTGGATTCCATCGAGACCACCTTCCCCCCTACCCCGGAACTGTATATGGAAAGAGTGATGTTGGCCCGCATGACCGGTCAACATACAGATGCCTTCAGGCTGTTAAACAAAGCGCTGAAATTGGACGAGGAAGACCCCGAAGTGCACTTCCTGCTGGCTTACGAATACCTGAAAAACAAAGACGTGGACAATGCGTTGAAACACTCCATTTTCGCCCTGCGGGAAGATGAGGCTTTCGATGAGCAACTCTTCGGTTTCTCCTTCCTGCTGGAAGAAAACAAACAATATGAGGATGGTATCGCCTTCTACGAGAAGCTGACAGAGGAATTCCCGCTCTTCCCTGGCTGCTGGTTCGGTCTTGGACTGTCATACAGCTGGAACAAGGAATACGACAAGGCCATCGACGCCTACCAGTATGTGCTGAGCATCGATGAGAAAACCTCCACCGCCCACTACAACATGGCCAACTGCTACTTCGAACTCAACAATTACGAGCAGGCACTGAGCCACTACCAGCAAGCCTACGAACAAGACCCGGAGGACTTCAACTCACTGACCTGCATCGGCGACTGCTACGCCAACCAGAAAAATTTCGAGGAAGCCCTTAGCTATTATCGTAAGGCACTTTCCCTCAACCCAACACAGGGCGATGCCTTATTAGGTTTAGCCTCCGTACTGAAAGACCAGGGACATACCGGCGATGCCCGTGCCGCCATCGAAAGCGCTTTCGCCCACAATCCTCAAAGTTTCATGCTGCTGTTTGAGGTGCTTTCATACTACGATGAAGAGCAACAGAAAAACAAACTGCAGGAATTTTTCACCACCACCTTGAAACAAGTGGAAAACAAGGAGGATTTTTATCGTTATTTTGTCCAATTCTGCTGCGAGAACGAACTATACGACTACGCCATCGAGGTGCTGGAGCAACATCAGACCGACCCAGCCATAACCTATACCATAGCCTATTATTTGGCAGCCCTTCATTTCCTCAACCAGAATATCTCCAAAGGCTGCGAATACCTCTCCAATGCCTTGCTGATTGATTACGACGGGTATAAAAACTTCCTGGCCATCGACCCCATTTTGGAAACCTTCTCCGAAGTCAACGAACTTATTGAATTATACAAGTAGAACGATTTATCTATGATGAAGAAAATCTGCATTTTACTGCTGTTATTGGCCACCATTGGCCAGCTGTCAGCTCAACAGACAAACACCCAGTCTGCCATCTCCGCAGATACGGCCATCACAACTGTGACACCAGCTGTGGAGACACAGGAAGAAAGCTCTTTTGTAATCCGTGTGATAGACTGGTACAACCATCATCTGAACTATGTGACCGTTACCATGCTGATGGCCTTGGAAAGCTCTTTCATCCCCTTTCCCTCGGAAGTGGTGGTGCCACCAGCCGCTTATCAGGCCTGTAATCCCGACAATGCTGTGCTTTACGCCACTGGCTCGCCTTTCGTAAATATAACCCTCATTGTTTTGGTGGCCACCTTGGGCGCGTTGATTGGAGCTTTCGTCAACTATTTCCTGTCACGTTATCTGGGTCGTCCCATCGTCTATTGGTTCGCCGACAGCAAAGTGGGTCACCTACTCCTGCTCAACAGCGAGAAAGTGAAGAAAGCCGAAGATTACTTTATCGAACACGGCAATTCCTCCACCTTTATCGGTCGCTTAGTGCCGGGCATCCGTCAGCTGATCTCCATTCCCGCAGGTCTGGCCAAGATGAACATCGGAGCCTTCACCTTTTACACCATCCTCGGTTCCGGTTCATGGAACATCATTCTGGCCATCCTGGGTTATGTGGCTCATGGCAAACAGGACCTCATCAACCAATACAGCCATGAACTGTCATACATCCTTTTGGGACTGGGCATCCTGTTCATTGTCTATTTGGTATATACGGGGTTGAAGAAGAAACGTAAAGACGGTGAAGCGTGAAGACGTGGAGGCGTGGAGTCACTCGCCACGCTCGTTCGTCAAGACGTTCACTTCGTTCACTCGGTAAGATGAAAATATCTGTTCACCGTCTCCCCGAATGCACGCAGTGCATGTCTTCCCGTCTCAACGCATAAACGATTAAAATAATGAAACACCTCGGTCTCATCGGTTTCCCCCTCGAGCACAGTTTCTCTCCCGCTTATTTCAAGGACAAATTCCAGCGGGAAGGCTTGACGGATTACAGTTATGAGGCCTTCCCCCTATCCTCCATTGAACAATTTCCAGAATTTATAGCGCAACACCCCGATTTGAGCGGACTTAACGTGACTATCCCATACAAGGAAGCCATTATTCCCTATTTGGATGAGTTGGATGAAGCAGCTGCGGAAATCGGGGCGGTGAATTGCGTGAAGGTACTGAAAAATGGTGATAAAGAAGACAAGGGCAATAAGGCAACTGCGAGAACGCAGTTGCCTACAAAGATGCAGTTGCCTACAAAAAAGGATTACCAATTGAGGAACTATAACAACTGTCAACTGTCAACTGTCAACTGTCAACTAATCGGGAAGGATTACCGATTGAAGGGTTATAACACCGACGCTCCTGCCTTTGAGCACTGCCTGAAAGAGGGTTGGCCAACACTTCCCGACCAAGCGCTAATTTTCGGCACTGGCGGTGCAGCGAAAGCGGTGGCATACGCCCTGCGGCGACTGCACATCGACTTTTATTTTGTCTCCAGAAGCAGGCGCGATGGACAAACCATAACTTATTCTGATTTAAATCAGACTCTTTCAGAAAGTCACAAATTATGGATTAACACCACTCCCGTGGGCATGTATCCGCATACTGAAGAATCACTACCAATCGATTTTTCAGTCATCGGCAGAGAGCATTACCTTTTCGACTTGATTTACAACCCGGAAGAAACCGTTTTCTTGCGAAATGGAAGGCAAAAGGGCACCCTCACAAAAAACGGCCTGGCCATGCTGTATCGGCAAGCGGAGCTATCATGGGGAATTTTTCTCCAATAAATCCGGAAAATTCTATTCTTTCCTCAGCGTTATCCTCATTGTTGTACCGTGATCAATGACAGAGGATTTGACAAACAATTTGCCTTTATGGTACTCCTCAATGATACGCTTGGCCAAAGTCAATCCCAAACCCCAACCACGACTCTTGGAGGTGAAGCCGGGCTTGAAAATCGTCTTGAATTTGCGGGCGGGAATGCCCTTGCCCGTATCGGCAATGTCAATATGCACGTGATGCAGCTCCTGTATGATGTCAATAATGATGACGCCTTTCCCGTTCATGGCATCCACAGCGTTTTTGCAAATATTCTCTATCACCCATTCGAACAAATACCGGTTGAGAGGCAGAATAATGCTTTCTTCCGGCTTGTTGAATTTGATATTGACTTGTGAAGAGATGCGTGTCTGCAAATAAGCCACAAATTCGGCAATTACCGTCACCAGATCCTCATCTTTCAATTCCGGAACTGAGCCAATCTTGGAGAATCGTTGGGCAATGGTTTCCAAACGGTGCACATCCTTGTCAATTTCCGCAATAATGCTCTGGTCAACATCCTGTTCTTTCAACAACTCATTCCAAGCCATAAGCGAGGAAATAGGTGTACCCAACTGGTGGGCGGTTTCCTTCGACATGCCCACCCACACCTGGTTTTGTTCCGACTTGCGGGCATAGCTGAACAACAAATAGGCTACTCCAGCGAAAATAAAGACAATAAAGAACTGGAAAAAAGGGAAGAACCGCAACTGCCGCAACACCGATGATTCCTCGTAAAAGACGTAGCAGGCCCCCTGCTCCGGTAACTCCACCTTAATGGGATCATTCTGCCCTTTCATCTTGCTGATTTCTTTCTCCACCAATTCCGGATTGCGAAGAAAATCAGCTGTAAAGCCACCCGAGGCTATAACTTTTTGCTCACTGGCATCCGTGACAATTACAGGTACCGAAGCAGTATTGATGACTACTTCCTGGAAAAATTGCTCCACCAGATTGTCAATCACCTGACGAAGGTTGGTGTAAATCTGCGACTCCTTGTAATACATCACATTATAGTGATTTCTGTAATACTGAAGTATGATACTGTCGTATTCGTTTTTGTTGGGAAGCTCAGCAATATTGCTGATACTGTTGACATCAGGCGGCACATTGACAGCTATGTTGATATTGCCTTTGTCATCAGTCAAAATACAGGGGATAGTCGAATTGTAGGACATGATATCCACATAGAAGGTCACATCCTCGTTAAGCGAGGCTTCGTTGACTTTTTGCCATGCCTTACCCAGAATAGCGGCGCGTTTCCCCTCCTCTATCCGGATTTGGTCAAAGAAACTTTCAGTATGATTGACCAACTCGGCACGATAAGAGATGGCGTCGGCCCATAAGGCCATTCTGCGCCTTTCCTCTTGTGCCACATTTTTGATTAACCGGTTGGAATAGAAAATGATAACCAAAAAGATGAGGGCCGCGAATAAAAACAGCAACCACTTCCATCTTGTTTTGGTGGCATATAATTCCATTGTCGGGATTATTCGTTCAACAATTTGTCGATAATGTCATTGACCGTAACTCCATCGGCCTCTGCCTTGTAATTTCTGATGATTCTATGACGCAAAATATTGTGAGCCACCGCTTTAATATCCTCAATATCAGGAGAGTATTTGCCATTGAGCACAGCGTGGGTACGTGCGCCAATCACCAAATACTGGGAAGCACGCGGACCAGCACCCCATGACAAATAGTCGGTGGCCCACTGGTGACCAGTGCTTGTGCCCGGACGGGTCATAGTGGCTAATCTTACAGCATATTCATATACATTTTCAGGAATCGGAATTTTCTGTAACAACTTCTGATAATATATAATTTCCTCAATGCTCAAAACTTGCTTGGGCTCCACCATGTCGCCATGAATAGTGGATTTCACAATATTCACCTCCTGTTCAAAGTTCGGATAATCCAAGTATATATTGAACATGAAACGGTCCTGTTGGGCTTCCGGAAGCGGATAGGTACCTTCTTGCTCAATCGGGTTCTGGGTTGCCAAGACAAAGAAAGGGTCGGGCAGTTGGTAGGTGACACCGTTCATACTGACCGAACGCTCCTGCATGGCTTCCAGCAAAGCGGACTGTGTTTTCGGAGGGGTACGGTTAATCTCGTCGGCCAACACAATATTGGCGAAAATAGGGCCTTTGACGAATTTGAACTTGCGGTTCTCATCCAAAATTTCCGTACCCATGATGTCTGAGGGCATCAAGTCGGGAGTAAACTGGATACGGTTATAAGTAAGATTGATGGTTTTGGCGATGGTGGTAATCATCAAGGTTTTAGCCAAACCAGGCGCACCGATAAGCAAGGCATGGCTACGGCTGAACATGGCCATCAGCACATTCTTCACAATGTCGTCTTGTCCAACAATGACTTTAGCTATTTCTTTTCTCAGTTCGGCATACTTCTCTACGAAAGCATCTATCGCCTCCACGTCGTTCTTGAATTGTAAATCCATAGTAATAGTTTGTGATTAAGGTATTTGCCATTCTTCTACAAAGGGACAGTCTTTATATTCCTCATTCAGCTTGATGCTGGTAACTTTCACCTTATTAACGATCCACTTCTGTAAAGTATTGTATTTTTTTTCTTCTAAAGCAGCATTTTTTATATAATCGTAATCTTCGTACATGTTGGGCTGGTGGGCAGCGACTTTCGATTTGAGGTAAATCAGGCGGTAAGTCATGATACCATCCTCGTTGACAAACGGAACCGGTGAAGAGTATTCACCCGGAATCAACTTATCTATGGTAAGGAATGTGGATGCGTCAATATAGTCCTTCTCAAACTTGTATGAGTTGGTATATGGATTCACCACCCAACCGCCGGCCATCTTGTCAGGAGCATCAGAATAGAGCTCTGCGGCTTCACTGAAATCCATTTTGTTGGCCAATATTTCCTGTCGCACACTATCGAGGTACTCTATGGCCTTCACCTGTTCCTCTGCCGAAGGCTTGGGCTGTATCAGGATATGGGCCACATGGATACTCTCGCCTCTACGCTCTATCATCTGAATAATGTGATAACCTGCCTGTGTCTTGATAACAGGTGATATTTCCCCCGTGTGTAACGCAAACGCGGCGGCTTCAAATTCCGGATACAACGTGCCACGGTCCACAAAACCGAGGTCACCACCCTTGGTGGCCGTACCGGGATCGTCGGAATACAAGCGGGCCAACATGGAGAAACGCTCACCACGCAAAACCCTCTCCCTATAGCTTTCCAATTGCTCCTTGATGGCCACAATCTCATCCTCACTGACTGGAGGAATCTTCACGATATGCCCGTATTCATAGGTGGTCTGTATCGTGGGCAGACTGTCGGCGGGAATACGCTTGATGAAATCTTTGACTTCTGATGGAGTAATGATCACATCAGAGGTGATATTCTGCTGCACCATATCCGAAAGCATCTGATTATAAATATCTTCGCGTATATCTCGCTTGATTTCAGCGATGCTCTTGTGATAATAATCCTCGATGATTTTTTCGTTTCCGCCCACCTGCTGAATCATCGCCGCCATACGGTAGTTGATGGTGTTGTCCACCTCATCGTTGGTGATGGTGATACTGTCCAGGTCGGCCTGGTGGATAAGCAGTTTCTGGAACACCAACTGTTGGAAAAGCTGGCATTTGAGGTCATGCTCGTCCTCATCCAAAGAATACTGGTTGCTGTACTCGGCATAAACTTTCTCCAAGTCGGATTTCAGGATAACCTCTTTGCCGACAACACCGATGATACCGTCCAAAAAATAGTTGGTCTGCGCCGTGCAAACCAAGACGGAAGCCAGTAATAGCAGGGTGAATAGGAATTTCTTCATCTTTTTGATAATTGGCTGCGAAATTACAAAAAAAGAAGACACGACGGCCTTCTTTTTTTGTATTATGGACGAGAAATTCAAAATTATTTCTTTCTTCCTAATTCTTCATCAGAAACGGTTAATTTCTTTCTTCCTTTAGCACGACGGGCAGCCAAAACGCGGCGACCGTTAGCAGTGGACATTCTTTCTCTGAAACCATGTTTGTGTTTACGTCTTGTGTTTGACGGTTGGAATGTTCTTTTCATCGCTTATGTTTTTTTATTATTATTTCTAATTGTTAAATTCCTATTGATATTGAATCCCTTACGGGATATAAATGTATTTCATTTTGGGGCTGCAAAAATACAAAAAATTTTTATTCTGGCAAATTATTTTTCAACAAAAAATGTTTGATAAGTAAATCAGGGGTTTTTACCGATTTCTGTAGCCATTCCAGCAATAATTCTTCCTTTTCTATTTCTGACAAAGACCAATTTATGGAAGTTTTTCGCAATTTTTCGACAAGTTGTGACAAGGTTATAGCCACAGAATTGGAAATATTGAAACTCTCGGTGAAACCATACATCGGAATTTTCACATGGATATCGGCACCTTCAATGGCATCCTGGCTCAAACCTGTTAATTCGGTACCAAAAAGAAAAGCCAATGGCTCGCTGATATCCAAATCATCCAGAAAACAGCTTTTTTCAGAAGGCAAAGTAGCCACCACCTTATACCCTTTTTGTTTCAAGTCGCTGATACACTGCCGCATATTATGCTCCCTGGCCTTGTAATTGTGTAATGTTAGCCATTTGTTGGAACCCATGGAAATAGCATTGTGAATCTGGAACTCATATTGTCCTTCCACCACATAAACATCCTGCAGGCCATAGCACTCGCAGGTACGCATCACGGCACTGGTATTCTGAGTTTGGAACAAATCCTCCAACACGACCGTAAAATGACGGGTTCGCAAGTTCAGCACCTCCTCAAGCCGTGCAACACGCTCCTCCGACATAAAGGTTTTCAAATATTCGCTTACCTGCCGGCGTATTTCACGGTCTTCGAACTTATATAGTTTCGAAATTGAATGTCTCGTCTTGGTTTCTTCGTCTGAAATCATCGAACAGCTTTGTTTAAGGTTTTTCTATCCGACAAAAATACGAAAAATTTGCTTAACCTATTGTGCCAACCATTGGAAGCGCTACCTGTTGATACCCCCCGATATTGGGACTTGGATGTTTCGGGGTGATATGTGAGGAGTGGGTTCATGAGGCAAAGGCGTGTTTTAGTCAAAAGTAATTGAGATATTCAATTGATGCAATTTTACTTTAAAAATGGAATCAGAATCATATTGGTATGTTTGATGTTTATTCTTATCAATAATCCAAAAAGAGGTGTCAGTTGTTCTTCCGTATCCGACCTCATCAACAGATTTTGCAATGATGTAATTTTCATCAAAATTATATGTTAACACGTGGGGTATTACCTCGGTACCCCCTCCTTTATATTCTTTTGTATTGTGATAGATGATGGAATATGGGTAATCCCGAATATATCTGTACTGATGTCCTAAATCATTGCTGTCGTCAATTCTGATAAGAATGGGCAATAAAAAAGCACCAATTAAAAGTATGAGAACTATTAAAATAATAAGTACGCAAGCAACAATATGTATTTTTATTTTTTTATCCATTTTTATCTCGTCTTAATTTTTCCAATGCCATAAAACTTTATGGGGAAACCATGTGCATCATTTACGTTAATTCTTATCCTTTCAAAATAAATAAGCATATCTCTTTTGCCTTGAGGTATGCCATTGACAAATGCATTATGATAATCCCAATCATAAGTGTCACTGAATAATTGGACAAGTCCTTGACTCTCATCAATTAATTTAATCTGAGTATTGCCTAATGCATAGGTTGTCCGTATTGACGCTTGACTTAAAGGATTAACATAACTATATAAATTTTTAATTTCACTTTCCCCCTCCTTTAATCCAATATTTGAAACAGACAATGAACCGAAATCCAATTTTGAAGCATCAAGATATAAGGTGTTATCCGGAGTTGGAGCATACTTTGCAAATGCGTGTGATTTTGCCCAAGCAATTCCTTCTGCAATAGTTACAACCCCATCCCAATCAGGCCTGTTAGGAAGCATGTCATGATGGTAAGAAGAACGACCTTCTGCCTCTGCAGACACTTGAAACATTCCTCTGTCAACAGTTTCTATAAGTTTGGCAGCACTATGGTCCATTCCCTGTTTAAAATGATCTTTGTGCATCAGAATTTTTTCTCCTTGAAGTCCTTCATTATCGGTTCCTAAAAAATTACCCTGCAAATCATATATGGGAGAACATTCCTTTCCCTTCATATCCATTAATACAATCGGACTACCATTACAGAACACAAACGGACTAACGCCTGGATACTCGCTCCACTTCGGGTCAACACTCCACCAGCGAGCCAAACGGCTGTCGTATTGCCTGAACTCGTAGCCAAAATTCGCCACTTCCCCAAACACCTCATTATCATCCTCTTGTCCGTTAAAAAAGTACCGATATCCCCCGATATTGGGATTGGTGATTTTCGGGCTGATTTTGAGGAATGGAATCATGGGGTAACAGTATGTCGAAACAATATAACAGTCTATCATTCAGAAAGCATTTTTTTCCATAGATTAATATCTCTTTCTTTTTGCTCTTTAGTCCATGCGTCAACATAATTAGGCCTATATGCC